>JAEEGL015342548.1_pt1 | contig 146787 bp, 95 predicted proteins | sample 9134231 | NCBI WGS metagenome assembly JAEEGL01 (sample SAMN16246548, study PRJNA631951) | gut metagenome | biome: gut microbiome; feature: rumen; material: fiber-attached | host: Bos | place: Iran: Karaj | collected 2018-10 | reverse complement strand
GGCCGTGGCCAGAAAACTGCTCATCGCAGTGTGGCATGTGCTGCATGACGCGACCGACTACGTCGATTTCAACCCTGATTGCAAGTCACCTGCCAATAACGGGTGACACGCGATATACCGCTCATGGGAAGGCTATTATCTTTGTGGTGGACATCCGTCTTGAAGGTATTCTGACGGAACCCCGTTTACAAATTAACCGAAAACATGGGCGGCGATGAAAGCCAGTCTATAGCTTAGAGCTCGAAGAGGAAAGTACCACTTATGTCAACACGGAATTGCAGGCAAGGCCGTGTATGAGGAGATATGTGCATAAATCAAGGATTTATACGGTTTTAGTTAATCATGCGGGGCAATTTGTTTACTATTTATAGAGGAAAGATAGTGCAAAAAAATGACATGGAAGCAAAAACTCAGTTTTTTACTTTGCATTCCACTCGGTTTGCACTATCTTTGTCATCTGCAAACAACAGATCCCCCTTATGGCAAAAGACAAAATCGCATACGTCTGTTCCAACTGTGGCCAAGAATCCCCCAAATGGATTGGCAAATGTCCGTCATGTGGTCAATGGAACACGTTTAAGGAAATCCGTATCAGCAATGAGAGTGGCAGCCAAGCAGCAAGATCCGCCGCCACCTCGCTCCGTTCATCATTGGAAGGTAAGCCACGCCCCATGGCCCTTCGCGATATTTCGTCACACGAATCGCCCCGCATCGACATGAATGACAGCGAGCTCAACCGAGTGCTGGGCGGCGGTCTTGTACCCGGTAGTATCGTTCTACTCGGTGGCGAACCGGGAATCGGCAAGAGTACCCTGACCTTGCAAACCATCCTCCAGATGTCCGACCACCACATACTTTATGTAAGCGGCGAGGAAAGTGCCCACCAACTGAAAATGCGCGCCGACCGTATCGGACATGGCGGGAACGAACATGTCATGATCCTCTGCGAGACCTCATTAGAGAATATCTTCGCACAGATCAAAGAATGCCATCCCGACCTTGTCATCATTGATTCCATCCAAACCATCTCCACGGAAGATGTGGACAGTTCACCCGGCAGTCTGAGCCAAGTGCGAGAATGCGCCTCTGCCCTACTCCGTTTTTCCAAATCAAGCGGAATCCCCGTCATTCTGATCGGACACATCACGAAAGAAGGCACCTTGGCAGGTCCTAAAATATTGGAACACATCGTGGATACCGTGATTCAATTTGAAGGCGACCAACATTATATGTACCGCATCCTGCGATCCATCAAAAACCGATTTGGCAGTACCAGCGAGATGGGTATCTACGAGATGCAACAAAATGGTCTCCGCCCCGTGAGCAACCCATCAGAATTATTACTCACCCAAGATCACGAAGGACTCTCAGGCGTCGCTATCACCGCCGCTATCGAAGGTGTACGTCCATTTTTGGTGGAGACTCAGGCATTGGTATCGACAGCCGCCTATGGCACCCCCCAACGTAGTGCCACCGGTTTCGATCACCGCCGTCTGAACATGCTGCTCGCCGTATTGGAAAAGCGTGTGGGATTTAAACTGATGCAGAAAGATGTGTTTGTCAATATCGCCGGCGGTCTTCGTGTGACCGACTTGGCCATGGATCTGAGTATTATCGCCGCCGTCCTGTCGAGCAATGTGGATACCGCCATCGAACCAGGCTGGTGCATGACCGGTGAGGTAGGTCTAAGTGGCGAAGTACGTCCCATCAACCGGATAGAACAACGCATCGCCGAAGCCGAGAAACTCGGTTTTCAGCATATCATCATCCCGAAATACAACCTCAAAGGTCTCAATACCTCAAAATACGGCATAGAGATTCACCCAGTGAAGAAAGTCGAAGAAGCACTCCGTGAACTGTTTGGCTAAGACATCACCAACGTGTCTCTTTACCCTTCAAGATTCTATATACCCGAATTGGCAAGTGGAGTTGTCATAATATCACCTTGAAGAAAAAAAACGTAAAAAAAAGCCACTGACTATCGGCTATTAGCTTGAAAATGATTATTTTTGCAAGTGAAAATCAGATTATTCATCAATTATTTTTAATAGCGAAAACAATATGAAAATTGATCAATTCAACTTTGCCGGCAAGAAGGCAATCGTGCGTGTAGATTTCAACGTTCCTCTGGATGAAAATGGCCAGATCACTGACGACACCCGCATCCGTGGTGCCCTTCCCACTCTGAAGAAGATTCTTGGTGATGGTGGTGCGCTGATCATCATGTCGCACATGGGCAAGCCCAAAGGAAAGGTGAATGCCAAATTCTCCTTGAGCCAGATTGTCGACGCAGTCTCCGCAGCATTAGGTGTTCCTGTTCAGTTTGCTCCTGATTGTGCAAAAGCCAAGGAAGCAGCAGATGCCTTGAAAGCAGGTGAAGTGCTGTTGCTTGAGAACCTCCGTTTCTATCCTGAGGAAGAAGGCAAGCCCGTGGGCATCGAGAAGACCGACCCCGCATACGAGGATGCAAAGAAAGCTATGAAGGCCAGCCAGAAAGAATTTGCCAAGACTCTGGCCAGCTATGCAGACTGCTATGTGATGGATGCTTTTGGCACCGCACACCGCAAGCACGCCTCCACCGCAGTGATAGACGAGTATTTTGACAAAGATCACAAGATGCTTGGTTATCTGATGGAGAAGGAAGTGACAGCCGTGGACAATGTGCTGGGCAACATCAAACGTCCGTTCACCGCTATTATGGGTGGTTCTAAAGTATCCACCAAGATCGGTATCATTGAGAACCTTCTCGGCAAGGTGGACAACCTGATTCTCTGTGGCGGTATGACCTATACCTTTGCCAAGGCACAAGGTGGTAAGATTGGTAACTCCATCTGCGAGGACGACAAACTCGACGTGGCTCTCGATGTCATCAAGAAGGCCAAGGAGAATGGCGTGAACCTCGTGCTCGGTACCGACTGCATCGCTGCCGACGCATTTGCCAACGATGCCAACACTCAGGTATGCCCTGCCAACGACATCCCCGAAGGATGGGAGGGTTTGGATGCTGGTCCTGAGACACGTGAGGCTTTTGCCAATGCCATCAAGGATGCTAAGACTATTCTGTGGAATGGTCCTGCCGGCGTGTTTGAGTTCGACAACTTCATCGGTGGTTCAAAGGCCATTGCCGACGCCATTGCCGAGGCAACAGCCAATGGTGCCTTCTCTCTGATTGGCGGTGGCGACAGCGTAGCCTGTATCAATAAGTTCGGTATGGCCGACCAGGTGAGCTATATCTCCACTGGTGGTGGTGCATTGCTCGAGGCTATCGAAGGCAAAGTGCTTCCAGGCGTAGCCGCTATCGAAGCATAAATCATTATCCACTTAAATCCATAAAAAAGGTGCTCTTCAATATGGAGAGCACCTTTTTATTGTTATCAAAGGCTTATTTCTTGAAGAGACGTTTATAAAGTCCTTCGAATCCTGCGCAATGACGTGCCTCATCCTTTGCCATCTCATGCACGGTGTCGTGAGTAGCATCCATATTGGCTTTTTTCGCATTTCTTGCGATACGGAACTTGTCCTCACAAGCTCCTCTCTCAGCAGCGATACGTGCCTCAAGATTGCTCTTGGTGTCGCCTAAGACATCTCCCAGGAGTTCAGCAAATTTGGCAGCATGCTCAGCCTCCTCAAAAGCATATCTCTTGAAAGCCTCAGCCACCTCGGGATACCCCTCTCTATCGGCCTGACGGCTCATAGCCAGATACATGCCGACCTCTCCACACTCCCCATTGAAGTGATTGAGCAGATCCTTGATCATCTCCTCGTCAGCTCCTTCTTTTCTGGCAGCCCCCAGTTCGTGAACAGTAGCAAACGGCTGTTCATCTCCTTCTACCACCTCATTGAATTTTGAAGCAGGTGCTTTACAGATAGGACATCTCTCAGGTGGTTCTGTACCTTCATGAATATAACCACAAACAGTGCAAATAAATTTTTTCTTCATAATACGGTTGTTTTGATGTTAACAAAAAATAGTGATACAAATTCGTCTGATTTATTAAGCGTAATATTTCATATTATGTGATTGCAAATATAATAAAAATATCAACCGTGAGTAGAAATATGTCATTTTTTTAACATTTTTTTCTCTCATAAGAACTATTAGTCATCCACATATAGTAAAAGGGCATGTCCCACTTGATAGATTCAGTCTGAAATTAAGTTGACAAATCAATCAGAAAAGGCGTCACATAAATATTTTTTTGCATAAAAGTACTCAAAATAATAACAAAATGATTCTTATATGCAGATTTTTGTGTAATTTTGCACCCCAAAGGAAACGAGTCAATTTTTTTGCATCAATATCCATCAAAAATGAAGAAACTATCCAAAGTTTTAGTTCTCGGAAGTGGTGCGCTGAAGATAGGTCAAGCCGGTGAATTTGACTACTCCGGTTCTCAGGCCCTCAAAGCGCTCCGCGAGGAAGGCATCTCCAGTGTGCTTGTGAATCCTAACATTGCGACCATCCAGACGAGTGAAGGAATCGCTGACGTAGTGTACTTTCAGCCTGTGACGCCCCATTTTGTCACAGAAATCATCAAGAAAGAACGTCCCGACGGCATTCTTCTTGCGTTTGGTGGGCAAACAGCACTCAACTGTGGAACAGAGCTTTATCTGAACGGTACTTTGAAAGAATATGGTGTAGAAGTGCTCGGCACGAGCGTTGAAGCCATCATGAATACCGAAGACCGTGACCTCTTTGTCCGTAAGCTCAACGAAGTAGATCTGAAGACCCCAGTGAGCCATGCAGTAGAAAACATGGAAGACGCCCTATCAGCCGCCCGCGAGATCGGATTTCCCATCATGATCCGCTCCGCCTACGCCCTTGGCGGTCTTGGTTCCGGTCTATGCAATAATGAGGAAAGTTTCAAGGAAATTGCAGAAAGCGCTTTCACTTTCGCTCCCCAGATATTGGTAGAAGAGAGTCTGAAAGGTTGGAAAGAGATAGAATTTGAAGTCATCCGTGATGCCAAAGACCGTTGTTTCACCGTAGCCTCTATGGAGAACTTCGATCCCCTTGGCATTCATACCGGCGAGTCGATTGTGGTAGCCCCCACCTGTTCACTCAGCGAATCCCAAGTGAGCATGCTTCAGGAGCTGTCCATCCGTTGTGTGAAACATCTTGGAATCGTGGGTGAGTGCAACATTCAGTTTGCCTTCAATGCTGAGACCAACGACTACCGTATTATAGAGATCAATGCGCGTCTGTCGCGCTCCTCCGCCCTTGCATCAAAGGCCACAGGTTATCCCTTGGCATTTGTTGCAGCAAAAATCGCTTTGGGCTACACACTGGATCAAATTGGAGAAATGGGAACGCCCAACTCCGCTTATGAAGCCCCGAGCCTTGACTACATGATCTGTAAGATACCCCGTTGGGACCTGACCAAGTTTGCCGGTGTCAGCCGTCAGATCGGCTCATCCATGAAATCCGTTGGTGAGATTATGAGTATTGGCCGCACCTTTGAGGAAATGATCCAGAAAGGTCTCCGTATGATCGGTCAAGGAATGCATGGTTTTGTGGGCAATGACCACACTAAATTTGAGAATCTGGAAGACTCCCTTGCCAACCCCACAGATTTACGTATTTTTGCCATAGCCCAAGCCCTTGAGGAAGGTTATACGGTAGATCGTATAGAGGAGCTGACCAAGATAGACAAATGGTTTATCTCCCGCCTGAAACGCATTGTAGACCTGAAGAACCAATTGCTCACCTACAACAAGTTGGAAGACCTGAGTGATGATTTCCTGCAGGAAGTGAAGGCAGCCGGTTTCAGCGATTTCCAGATAGCCCGTTTTGTGCTGAAGCCTACCCATGGTAACATGGAGAAAGAAAATCTCGCTGTGCGCAAGAACCGTCAGTCACGCGGTATTTTGCCAGCAGTGAAGCGTATCAACACAGTAGCCAGTGAGCATCCCGAACTGACCAACTATCTCTATTTCACCTACAACACCCCACCGATTCACGATATTCCTTATTATAAGAACGAGAAATCCGTGGTGGTCATGGGTAGTGGCGCCTACCGTATCGGTTCGAGTGTGGAATTCGACTGGTGTTCTGTCAATGCCATCAACACCGCGCGCAAGTTGGGTTACAAGTCCATCATGATCAACTACAATCCCGAGACTGTATCCACCGACTATGACATGTGCGACAGGCTTTATTTCGATGAGTTGTCGTTGGAGCGTGTACTCGATGTGATCGAACTGGAACAGCCACGCGGTGTGATTGTGAGCATGGGCGGTCAGATACCCAATAACCTTGCCATGAAGCTCCATCGCCAGGGCGTGCCCATTCTTGGCACCAGTCCTGTGAATATTGACCGTGCAGAGAACAGAGACAAATTCTCAGCGATGCTCGACAAGCTTGGAGTAGACCAACCCGCCTGGCGTGCACTGACCTCCTTTGAGGATATCAAGGAATTTGTCAATCACGTAGGTTATCCAGTACTTGTGCGTCCCTCCTATGTGTTGAGCGGAGCCGCCATGAATGTTTGCTATGACGATGAAGAACTGGCCCGCTTCCTCAGTAAAGCCACAGAGGTGTCGAAGGAATATCCGGTAGTGGTGAGCCAGTTTATGCAGGAGACCAAGGAAATCGAGTTTGATGCCGTGGCCGACAAGGGTGAGATTGTGGAATATGCCATCAGCGAGCATATTGAGTATGCAGGTGTACACTCAGGTGACGCAACGATGGTGTTCCCCGCCCAGAACATATATTTCTCCACGATCCGTCAGATTAAGAAGATATCCCGCAAGATAGCTAAGGAACTGAACATCAGTGGTCCATTTAACATTCAATATCTGGCCAAGAACAGAGAGGTGAAAGTGATTGAATGTAATTTACGAGCCTCACGTTCATTCCCCTTCGTGTCAAAGATTTTGAAGCGCAACTTTATTGAGACCGCCACGAAGATCATGCTCGACGTGCCATACACGAAGCCCGACAGCTCAGAGTTTGACATCGACCGTATCGGTGTGAAGGCCAGTCAATTCTCCTTTGCCCGTCTTCAGAATGCCGACCCCGTGTTGGGTGTTGACATGTCATCGACAGGTGAGGTAGGCTGTCTCGGCGACTCGATGGAGGAAGCCTTGCTGAACGCCTTGATTGCCACCGGCTACCGTTTGCCCGTCCGTTCGGAGCATCCCGCGATACTGATGAGTTCTGGTGGTGTGAAAGGAAAGGTCGACATGCTTGATCCAGCCCGTCTTCTCGATCAGAACGGCTATCAGATCTATGCTACCGCCGGCACAGCCAAATTCTTGAATGACAATGGTGTGCATGCCACTGCAGTAGCATGGCCGGATGAGGAAGGCGACAACAACGTGATGGACCTGATCGCCGCCCACCGTTTTGCCCTGATCATCAACGTTCCCAAGAACAACACGAAACGAGAGTTGACCAACGGTTACCGTATCCGTCGTGCCGCCATCGACCACAATATTCCATTGATGACCAATGTGCGTCTTGCCAAAGCATTTGTGATGGCTTTTGTCTCCATGGAAGAGAAAGACATCCAGATCAAGAGTTGGCAGGAGTATAACTCATAAATCAACGTTACTGCAGTGACCAACCTGCTATAACGACCAATAAATTCAAGAGGGATGCCCAATCGGACATCCCTCTTAAATTATTGTTGCGATCTATTGTTGCGATCAAAAAAGGATTAATCTTCCTCAGCCAGTTCAGCCTCATGCTGTTTGATAAGAGCCTGCTGGATATCGTTGGGCACGAGTTCATAGCTTGCGAACGAAGTGGTGAAGGAAGCCCGTCCACCTGTAAGCGAACTCAGTGCGATACTGTAGTTAGCCAGTTCCTTGAGAGGAATCTTAGCGTTCAGTTTCTGATAACCAGCCTCGCTATCCATACCCATGATGATAGCACGGCGTCCTTGCAGGTCACCCATGACATCACCCATATAGTCGGCAGGCACGAGGACCTCCAGGTCATAGATAGGCTCCAGCACTTTAGGACCAGCATCCTTGAAAGCCTTTGAGAAGGCATTACGTGCAGCGAGCATAAATGAAAGCTCGTTGGAGTCAACCGGGTGCATCTTACCATCATAGACGATAACACGTACGTCGCGCGCATAACTACCAGTCAGCGGTCCCTGCTCCATACGCTCCATGACACCCTTCAAGATAGCGGGCATAAATCTCATATCGATGGCACCACCCACGACAGAGTTGAGGAACACCAGTTTACCACCCCACTCGAGGTCAATTTCCTCACGGCTCTTGATGTTCATCTTGAACTCCTGTCCACCGAACTTATAAACGGTAGGATCAGGCATGCCCTCTGTATAAGGTTCAACAATGAGGTGTACCTCACCGAACTGTCCGGCACCACCCGACTGTTTCTTATGACGGTAGTCAGCACGGTTGACCTTGGTAATGGTCTCTCTGTAAGGAATCTTCGGCTCCTCGTAGTTGACAGCGATCTTCTCGTTGTTCTCAAGTCTCCATTTGAGTGTGCGGAGGTGGAATTCACCCTGTCCGTGAATAATGGTCTGTCTAAGTTCCTTGCTCTGCTCGACGACCCATGTAGGATCTTCCTGACGCATTTTGAGCACAGCAGCCATCAGTTTCTCAGTATCGCTCTCATTGACAGCCTTGATAGCCCGTGAATATTTAGAGTTAGGATATTTGATGAAATCAAACTTGATATCAATATCTTTTGCATTCAGGGTATTACCTGTCTTCACATCCTTCAGTTTCACGGTACAGCCGATATCACCTGCATTGAGCACATCAACAGGAGTACGGTTTGCACCTGCACAAGCGAAGATCTGTCCCAGACGCTCTTTTGACCCACGGTCAGCATTGGTCAGGTCATCACCCTGTCTGACGGTTCCGCTCATCACCTTGAAATAGCTCACCTCACCGATATGAGGCTCCATTCCAGTCTTGAAGAAGAAGAGGCTCTCAGGCCCATTGCTGTCGATAGCGATCTCATTGCCATTGGTATCAGCCACTTTCGGCATCTCATCGGGGAATGGCACCACATTGCCCAAGAATTCCATGAGCCTGCGCACGCCCATATCCTTGCTGGCACAAACACAGAATACCGGGAAGATCGAACGGGTGATGAGTCCTTTTCGGATACCCTCACGTATTTCATCCTCATCGAGATTCTCTTCCTCAAAGAATTTCTCCATCAAAGTCTCATCATTCTCGGCAGCAGCCTCAATAAGTGCGGCATGCAATTCCTGAGCCTTGTCTAATTCTTCAGCAGGGATATCCTCGATGATGGGTGCTCCACCTTCCGGTTTCCAGGAGTATTTCTTCATAAGAAGCACATCGATGACGGCATTAAAGCCAGCACCAGTGGCGATGGGATACTGCACTTCGACGCATTTGTTTCCAAATGTCTCCCGAAGATTATTCATCACAGTTTCGAAATCACAATTGTCACGGTCGAGTTGATTGATCAGGAAAATCACCGGCTTGTTGATTTTCTCTGTCACACGGAAACTGTTCATCGTTCCCACCTCAGGACCATACTGTCCGTTGACAAGGATCACAGCCTGGTCAGTGACGTTGAGTGCAGTAATGGCACCTCCCACGAAGTCATCAGATCCCGGGCAATCGATGAAGTTCAGTTTTTTGTTGTTCCATTCCACTTGGAACACCGTTGGGAACACGGAATAGCCATACTCCTGCTCGACAGGGAAATAATCGCTGACGGTGTTCTTTGCCTCAACGGTACCACGACGTTTGATAATACCAGCTTCGAAAAGCATGGCTTCGGCAAGAGTAGTCTTGCCGCTACCCGCACCTCCAATGAGTGCGATGTTCTTGATTTCGTTTGTCTTATAGACTCTCATAAAATTATTATAGATTTAAAGTGAAAATGTCATTAGGTTTCATTTGGGCGACTAAGGTACTCATTTTTTGTCAAACGGCCAAAGTAATCCCATTAAAAGTGATAATCAGATGAAAAAAGGAGGATGTTCAACTATTTGAATCATTAAAATGTCCATCGATGAAATCCTGGACCTCAGACAGTTCGTCCTCATCAAACCACTCAGAAAGTTTCTCTTGTGCTTTGATTTTGACGTCATCAGGTACATCGACCCAAATTTTGTTGATCACATACACCAAAACCGTAAGGTCATCACTTAGTCCCACGATAGGGATAGCATCTGGCAGCACATCAAGCGGACTGATAAGATATCCCAAGGCACCTATGATAATGGCTTTATCTTTGACGGGCACAGATTTGCTTTGCAAGGTGTAGAACAACACCAAAGCAGCATAAACGAGTTTCGCTCCTGCTCTTTTGGCTATTTTGGATATTTTCTCCACGAATCCGATATTGGAGAATTTATCCGAATATGACATGAAATCTGGTAATTCCATTTGCTGGCATTTCTAATAAAACGTCACAAATTTACTGCATTTTTTGAATAAGACAAAATTTTATTTGCAAGAATCAACATTTTGGCGTATCTTCGCATAAAAAAGTAAAGAAATGGTCAATATTATAGACGATATGGAGCATCGTGTGCGCAAGGTGATAGCCGAGCACCGAGATGAAGCAGGATTTCCGAAATTGGAAGATTATGGTGTGAGCGAGGAAGATTTTGACGACTATATGTTTTACAAACAAGCCATCATCGATGATGTGGAGTCCCTACGCAAGAAATACACCATTTACTCCATCATCTTCATCATTCCTTTTGTGGTTATGGCCTTTTATGACACGACGGTGACCAACCTGCTGATAGCTGTAGGAAGTGGTTTTGTGCTCTGCGGCATATATTACCTTTTCACCGTGTTGCTCAATCATATCCGGATGAAACGGCTGAACAACGAAGCGATCGAGCGATATATCGCCGATGTCATGAAGCATGCAGATTAGTCATCCACTTTATCCAGGTCAGCAATCTTAATATTCCTCAGGTTGGCAAGATATTCAGATCTTGCCGCCAACACCTGATGCCATCTGGTGGTCTTCCATCGTTTGATATCCACATGCCCTATATTCCATCCACCCATTGACTCCAATCTGTCGACCATCACCCCATAAGTAATATTAGCGATGTCCTGTCCGGGCATATAAGCCGGTTCTTTGTCTTTATCCCCCCCGCTGACATTACAAACGAGTCTTGCTTTCTCGAGCGACCGAAGCAAATCAGCCACGATGTGTGTCGGGATACCCGTTTCAGTCATCAGTTGCAAGGGTGTGCATGCCTTTTCTCCGTTTTTAAACTTCTTGCAGATAATGTTGAGCACAGTCGCTGAGAGCAGCATTCTGTATTTATGAGCAATATTCTTATTGTATGGTAATAAGGACAGCTGCTCCATATTCTGGTTGGTGTAACACAGCTGCACGCCAAAAAGACAGATGATCCATGAGAATTGCAGCCACAGCATGAAGAGCGGCAAAGCAGCAAACGATCCATAGATAGCGTTGTAGCTGCTGACCCAGATTTGTGAATGGATATAGAACAACTGCAACAACTGCATGGCGACACCCGCCAGGATACCAGGTCCCAAAGCACTTTTGAATTTCACCTTTGTATTGGGCATAAGCATGTATACACCAATAAAGATGACCGACATGATGACATAAGGCGAGATGGCAATTATCCACCTGACAACCGGGGCCACGAATTCCCCCAAGTCTTTCGATAGAGTCGTGATATAGATAGAGAATCCCGACATGACCACAATCACAATCGGCAGAAGGAAGAAGAAAGCCACATAATCGATGATTGTGCTGAGCACCCCTCTTGACGATTTAATATTCCAGATATCATTGAAGGTATTCTCCACATTGCTGATGAGCATGATGACCGTCCAAAGCATGACCAGCAATCCAAAACCGAGAATCACGCCACTTCTCACATTGACGAGATAAGAGTTGACAAATCTGATGATCGCTTCAGCCACCTGTGGCTGGCTAGACATGATATCCATGAACCACGACTCAATATAGATAGAGAATCCGAAGCCTCTGGCAATAGCAAAAACCACAGCAACCATAGGCACGATGGCCAACATGGAGGAATAAGAGAGGGCAGCCGCCGACCTGAGTATTCTAGTATCCGTAAAAGCCTTTATGGCGAGAATGAGCGTTCTGACGATATCAATCACAAAAAAAGAGAACATGGAAACATCTCCCTTATTGATATGCCAGATATCCGTTTTGAAATAGCGTATGATTTTACTGATGCTCATGCTAGAAGGCGAAAGAAAGTAAAAAGAAGCAGGACCCCTGTAAGCCGGGTTCTGTATGATGACGAGTCATCATTGCCTGTCATTTATCTAGGCCGCCGGTCACCCGTCGGCTCAAGCGTTCTACCCTCCATCGGAATGAGTCGGGCGGGCAACCCTCAGACGATGGTATACGCGAACTTGCAGCTCCCAGCGGGTACAGCCTGATGATCACCCATCAGCTGGTGGTCTCTTACACCACCTTCTCACCCTTACCCACCCTGAAGGCAGGCGGTTGTTTTCTTCTACCTCAACCTGCTGTCACCAACAGCTTCCATTTTCAGAAGTGGGACACCCTATGCTGCCCGGACTTTCCTCCCGCATCGTCATGATGCCAGCGACAAGCCGGAGTTCTGCTTCTGACTGCAAAGTTAGTGCAAAAATCCGATTTATCGAGTAAAAAAGCAGATGAATTTGCATCACAAATGCCCCTTCTCATCTATCTCGGTCCTCTTTTTTCATTTTCAAGAAAGCTCTGTGGCATTAGAAACAGATGATTTTTGCCCTTCTTCCCCATACTCCTTGTCAATATCAGATAAAAAGTGAGGAACAAGCAGTAAAAGTTGACCATTCCATTTTTTTTATATACTTTTGCAACATCATTTTGTGAAAGAGATCAAAGGCTTTTTTTCAAATAGCCCTTTTATTGTTTTCATTGTTTAAACAACCGCATAAAAATGAGAATAACCGACTTAAAGCAGAATCGTTTGTGGACCTCCACCAAAGCCACTCTTTTTTCTTTATTTGTCGTGATGCTGTTGGGGACAACAGACGCTTCAGCCCAAGATTCTTCCGACAAGATAACGGTATATAAAACCTTTGTCTACACCAGCGACCAGTTGGCGAATGACATCAGTAAGCTCAACGATGAACGAGATTCCTCCAGAGGATATCTGGGTGACCTGTTTAATGCCACGACAGGATCGATGAAAGGCATCGCATCAGGCTATGTCACCTCTTTTATTGATTTAGGCGTATCCGCTATTGGTTCGCTGTTGACCCGCAATGCCCGCCACAAGAAAGAATGGGAAGAAGCCGTGAAGAAGGAGAATGTCTACCAGACCGTCATCAACTCCGTCTCCGAGATGAGCGATTTCTATGATGCCCCCTCCTTTGATGGAGCGATGGATCCCAAAGGAATGCGGTTTGACGGTATCGGTTGTCTCAGATCAGAAGGCAACGACACCACCTTTTATATATCCTGCCATATCGACAGGAGCAAGCTCTATCGTATCATCAACCATTCCAAATTTGAACTGGTGTTGGATACCCTCATTCTCAGTCCCACCCATTCCAACCTGCCCAACACACAACTCAGCATCCCCTTCTCTTTCGAGGAGCGCAAGAACTTCACGCTCTCCATGGACATCACCATCTCCTCATCATGGATGAATGAAATCGTGCAATTGCAGAAGAACCAGGAACTCGGAACTTTCCACATCAACATCCCAGTAGACCCTGATGTGCTTGACGCCAAAGGCTATCTGCACTATGTGCGTCATCAGGATGAAGCCCCAAAATATCGTGTATTGGGCGAATGCTTCATTGTTCCCCGCTCATATATGGGTTTCCGTGACGAGCGCGACAATTTCAAAGACTGCTGGGGAACCGGAGAATACAAGCTATCGGTCGCCATCACTGAAAGTTGCGAAGTGACCGACCAATATCGTGCCAACTGGAAGAATGACTACAAGCACCGTAAGGAAATGGCCAGGAAAGGCAAGGAATTGGGCTTACTTGAACAAAGTTGGCAAGTAGTATCTAAGCAGAACTGGAATGAGATTACCCAGTCCTGGGTGATAACGACGCTGAAAGCACCAGCAAAGATCATATCCAACGATCTGATAGACCGTATGGGTCTGGATACTAAATAGAAAAGGAATTCATGATGAGGCGAGCGCTCTTATTGTTGTCATTTCTGCAGGTCATGCATTGTACGTATGGACAAACATCCCAGGAGTTGTCCATTGACACGCTAACAATGATGGCACAAGAACTCTCAGCAGTATCCGAGAGCGCCGCAGATGAGGCCTATGCATCCAAAGTGATGCAGCTGTCCAAGCGACTCTCCCATGCCGGCCGTCTGAAAGAAGCCATCACCTGGGGGCAGCATGCCGTCGCCATCACAAAACGCCTATATGGAACCCACCATATCGAACATGCCCAAGCCCTCTCCGATCTGGCCGGATACTACTCACATGCCGGTTACTATTCCGAAGCACTTCGTATAGGCCAGGAGGCCATGCAACTGCGTGAAGAGCTGTCGGGCAAGGAGTCGTTGGAGTATTCCCAGTCACTCAACAACGTTGCCAGGTATCTGTCCTATCTTGGCAATTATATCGAAGCCGTGAGCATGGGCCGCAAAGCCATGGAGCTACGGGGCAAACTTCTTGGCGAGGAAAGTTTGGAATATGCTCAATCTGTCAGCAACTTAGCAGGCTACTACTCACGTATTGGCGACTATGAGGAAGCCATCCGTCTGGGAGAGAAAGCACTTCAAATCCGAGAAAAAGTTCTTGGAAAAGAAAGTGCCGAATATGCCCAATCCCTCAACAATCTCGCGAAATATCACTATTTCACCAACGACTATGCAGAAGCCATCCAGCTGGAAAGTCAAGCCCTTGCCTTACGGGAACGTCTATTAGGAAAACATCATCCCGATTACGCCACCGCCCTAAGCAACATGGCCGACTATTATTTCAAGACTGGCAATTATGCAAAAGCCATGGAGGACGGCAGCGAGGCGATGCAGATCCGTCTGGAGGTATTAGGTAAAGACCATCCTGAATATGCAGAATCCGTGAGCAACATGGCCAGTTATCATTATGCCATGGGCAATTACTCACAAGCCGTGGACTATGGAAGAGAAGCCGTTGTCCTGCGTCGCCGACTGCTTGGCAAGCAACACCTCTCCTACTCCCATTCCCTTTGCAAACTGGCCGTATATTTTTCTGCCAACGAGCAACTCGACTCAGCCTCCATCTATGCCTATGAAGCGACCGACATTTACTCACAGTCCATTCTGAACACCTTCGCCGACCTCACTTCCCGTGAGCGCGAACTGTTCTGGATGCGTGTAAAGCCATGGTTCTCCAATACCCTTCCCCAACTGGTCGCTCAAAACCCGAGTCCTCAGATGGTGTCGAGTGCCTACAACGCCACCCTATTGTCCAAGGGCATCCTGCTCAACAGCGAGTTGGAGATGGCCAATCTGCTGACCGAAAGCGGAGACACACTTCTCCTCGACCATTATCACCATCTTCAAGCAGACCAGGCCCTTCTGACCTTACAGAATGCCCTCCCCATCTCCAGACGCACCATCAATACAGACTCTCTTCAACGCGCCATCACCAAACAAGAACGCCATTTAGTCAAGCGCTCAAAGATCTACGGCAACTATACCAAACCACTCCGTGTGGAATGGCAGCGCATTCTGCAGCAATTAGGTCCCCAGGATATGGCCGTCGAGTTTCTGTGCTACCGCAGCAGAGCCGGCGAAGAAGAATATGCCGCCTTTGTCATCTCACGCAAGCAGCCACGCCCAGTCTTTGTTCCTCTGATGAATGGCCGTCAACTCTCATCCGTCAAATCAAAGGACATCTATACAACAGGAAAGATATCTTCACTTGTTTGGCAACCATTAGAACCCTATCTTTCACAGGCTAAGAACATCTATTTTTCCCCGGCAGGCGAACTCTACAACATAGGCATCGAGTCATTGCCCCATTGGGATGATCATCAAACACTCATGATGGACCGTTGGGACTTTTTCCGTGTCTCCTCTACCCGCGAGATTGCCCTTGCCCGTGAGCGAAAGAGAAAGTCCTTCAAGTCGGTCACCATCTATGGTGGAGTCTCCTACGACAGCGATCAGGCATCCGAAAAGAAAGTGGCACCCGCCCAGAAGAAAAAAGGAGCGAAATATCTTCCCGGCACGCGCAAGGAAGCGGAGGAGATCGACCATATGGTGAATGAGAATGCCATCCCCAGCATTGTGCATCTCGGCACAGAAGCGTCAGAAAAATCATTCAAGCAACAGTCCAGTCATGCATCGAGTGTTATCCACATCGCCACCCATGGCTTTTATTGGACAGACAGTGAAGTGCGAGAAGGCGGAATGGACGAGAAGTTGCAATTTCTCTCCATGTATGGCAATCTGGATGATGCAGACAAAGCCATGACACGATCCGGGCTCCTTCTGGCAGGCGCCAACCAAGCGCTCAGCGGGCTCAGCAACCTCCGCAAAGGCGATGACGGCATACTCACAGCCAAGGAAATCTCCATGCTCGACCTGCGTGGTGTCGACCTGCTTGTCCTTTCGGCCTGTCAGACAGGGCTTGGAAAGATCACCGGCGACGGTGTCTTTGGGCTTCAGCGCGGTTTCAAGAAAGCAGGTGCCAACGCTATTCTGATGACTTTATGGAAAGTTGATGACAAAGCCACCAGGATACTGATGACCCATTTCTACCAATATCTGATGGAAGGCATAGGCAAGCACGAGGCACTTCGCCGTGCGAAATCAGATCTCCGAAACATGGATGTGGAAGTAGACAGCCGCAACAACAGCCGGCACGCCATCTCATCCCATGCCAAACGCGCAAGGAAGAACAAGATCAAGAAACTCTATGCCGATCCCTATTATTGGGCCGCATTTATTCTTCTCGACGGAGTGGAATAAGATCATCCCCATTTTGAAACAATTCACCTTATTTTGCTTGAAAAAACTAATTATTTGAATATTTTCAAGCGAAAAATGTGTAACTTTGCAAGCTCAAACAAGAATCAACGATCAACAGTTATTTTTTATGGTCAAAATCACAAAAGAAGCCGCTTTAGCATATCATAAGAGCGGCCGTCCCGGAAAAATCGAGGTCACTCCCACCAAGCCCTATCGCACTCAGACCGATCTGAGTCTGGCCTATTCCCCCGGTGTGGCCTTTCCCTGTCTTGAAATCCAAGAAAATCCCGACAATGCCTACCAATACACCGACAAAGGCAATCTGGTGGCCGTCATCAGCAACGGAACAGCAGTATTGGGCTTAGGAGACATCGGAGCCATCAGCGGCAAGCCCGTCATGGAAGGAAAAGGATTGCTGTTCAAGATCTACGGCGGTATTGACGTTTTCGATATTGAAGTAGCAGAGAAAGATCCAGAGAAATTTTGTGAAGCAGTGGAGCGCATCGCCCCCACATTCGGCGGCATCAATCTGGAAGATATCAAGGCACCTGAGTGTTTTTATATCGAAGAGCGCCTGAAACGTACACTCGACATTCCGGTAATGCACGATGACCAACACGGCACCGCCATCATCTCCGCAGCCGGACTGAAGAACGCTCTTGAAGTGAACGGCAAAGACATCCACCAGGTGAGAATTGTGGTCAACGGAGCCGGTGCAGCCGCTATCTCTTGCACCAAACTCTACATGGCATTGGGAGCCCGCAAAGAAAACATCGTGATGCTCGATTCAAAAGGAGTCATCACCAGTTCCCGTGAGGATCTCAATGAGCAGAAACGATTTTTCGCTACCGACCGCACAGATATCCATACCTTAGAAGAAGCAGTCAAGGGAGCCGATGTCTTCGTCGGTCTTTCGAAGGGCAACGTACTCACAAAAGACATGGTCCGCTCGATGGCAGAGTCACCTATTGTCTTCGCCCTTGCCAATCCCGTACCCGAGATTTCCTACGAAGACGCCATGGATTCCCGTCCCGACGTGCTGATGGCTACCGGACGATCAGATTACCCCAATCAGATCAACAATGTGATCGGTTTTCCATATATTTTCCGTGGAGCACTCGATGTGAATGCCCGTGCCATCAACGAAGAGATGAAGATGGCCGCAGTATTGGCTATCGCCGACCTGGCCAAGCAACCCGTTCCCGACGTGGTGAACGATGTGTACAAAGTCAACAATCTCTCGTTTGGCCCCACATATTTCATTCCAAAACCCGTTGATCCCCGTCTGATCACGGAAGTGTCGGCAGCAGTGGCCAAGGCCGCCATAGACAGTGGTGTTGCCCGGCGTACTATCACCGACTGGGAAGAATACAAGAACAACCTCCGCCAGATGCTTGGTCTCCAGACCAAAGTGACCCGCAAACTCTATGACACCGCCCGTGCTCATCCCCAACGTGTGGTATTCGCAGAGGGTATCCACCCCACGATGTTGAAAGCAGCCGTTCAAGCCAAAGCAGAAGGCATCTGTTACCCCATTCTCTTAGGCAATGACGAGCGTATCATGAAATTGGCAGATCAACTTGACCTCAATCTTGACGGCATCGAGATCGTGAACCTTCGCCATGACCGTGAGGCAGACCGTCGTGAGCGCTATGCCCGCATCCTGACAGAGAAGCGCCAGCGTGACGGCTACACATTCGAGGAAGCCAATGACAAGATGTTTGAGCGCAACTATTTCGGTATGATGATGGTGGAAACCGGTGATGCCGATGCTTTCATCACGGGTCTCTACACCAAATACTCCAATACGTTGAAAGTCGTGAAAGAGATTATCGGTGTACGTCCCGAATATAACCATTTCGGTACGATGCACATCATCAACTCCCAGAAGGGAACCCTCTTCGTGGCAGACACGCTGATCAACAATGATCCCAACACTGACGAGTTGGTCGACATCGCCAAATTGGCCTCCACCGCTGTGCGTTTTTTCAATGAGCATCCCCGTATCGCTCTTATCAGCCACTCCAATTTCGGTTCAGACCAATCATTAGGAAGCAAGAAGGTGCGTGATGCCGTGGCCAAGATCCATGAGCAGATGCCCGAATTACCCCTTGACGGCGAGATGCAGATCAGCACCGCCCTCAACAAGGAATTGCGCGACACCCTCTATCCCTTCAACCGTCTGAAGGGAATGGACGTGAACACCCTGATCTTCCCGAATCTCACCAGTGCCCGTTCCTCCTACAAGATGATCCAAGCCCTGGAACCCAACATTGAAATCATCGGCCCGATCCAGATGGGTCTGAACAAGCCCATCCACTTTGCCGATTATGGCAGTTCGGTGCGCGACGTGGTAAGTATCACTGCCGTAGCCGTTATTGATGCTTATGTAGACAAGATCAAGCGCAGTTTCCAATACTAACGTCCACAGACATCAAGACAATCTATACAAAATCCCCAGGTCTTCTTGACCTGGGGATTTTGCATGTCATTCATGAATTGATATCAAAGAAGACTTATCCGAAGTTATCGAACATGATGCTCTCAGGCTCCACGCCCAGAGAGTCGAGCATCCCTTGCACGGCCTTAGACATGGGGCCAGGACCACACATGTAGTATTCAATATCTTCAGGAGCCTCATGATCCTTCAAGTAAGTCTCATACATCACCTGATGCACAAATCCTGGTGTGTACTTGACGCCAGCAGCATCAGCGGCAGGATCTGGACGGTCGAGAGCCAGATGGAAATGGAAATTGGGGAATTCCTTTTCCAATTCGAGGAAATCCTCCACGAAGAAAGCTTCCACCAAGGCACGTGCGCCATAGAAGAAATGCATCTCCCTATCGCGTGTCTGCAATGTCTTTGTCATGTGCATGATCTGTGCCCTCAAAGGAGCCATACCGGCACCACCGCCAACCCAAATCATCTCTTTCTTGGAATCGAAGATCGGATGGAAGTCACCATAAGGTCCGCTCATGATCACCTTGTCACCCGGTTTACGAGAGAAGATATAAGATGAAGCGATACCTGTCGGCACATCCATGAATCCCACCTCGGGACGTGGTTTGAACGGTGTGGTAGCGATACGCACGGTCAGCGTGATACGGTCACCCTCAGCCGGATAGTTGGCCATGGAGTAAGCACGGATGGTGTCCTCCGGGTTGTGCGCCTTGAGCGAGAAGATGTTGAATTTCTCCCAAGAAGGCAGATAGTCAGGACCGATATCCTCTTTGTCGAAATCCTTGTCATAATCGATGCAATCATAGGCAGGGATCTTGATCTGGGCATAGGAACCCGGAATGAAGTCCATGTGCTCCCCCGGAGGCAATGCCACGATAAACTCCTTGATGAAAGAAGACACGTTTTTGTTGGAGATGACGGTGCATTCCCACTCTTTGACTCCAAGAACGCTTTCAGGCACTTTGATTTTCAGATCACCCTTCACCTTACACTGGCAACCCAATCGCCAATGATCTTTGATTTCCTTACGAGTGAAATGTGGTTTTTCAGAGTCGAGGATCTCGCCTCCTCCTTCCAGCACCTGCACTTTGCACTGTCCACACGATGCCTTTCCACCACAGGCAGAAGGCAGGAAGACTCCATTTTCGTTGAGTGTAGTCATCAGGCTACTTCCCTGTCCGACAGAGATGGTTCTCTCACCATTGATCACGATATTGACATTGCCACTTGGTGAAAGATATTTCTTGGCCACCAAGAGCAAGATGACCAACAGGAGGATTGTCACGAGAAATACTCCAATACTTACAAGAATAAACTGTTGCATATCTATATCCTCCTCTATTAAATATTAAGACCAGAGAAACACATCATAGCCATGGCCATCAGTCCTACCGTGATGAACGTGATACCCAATCCTTTGAGCGGTTCAGGCACATCGCTATATTCCATTTTCTCCCTGATGGCACCCATAGCCACAATAGCCAGCGTCCATCCGATACCACTACCGATAGCATAGACGACAGCGTCGAGCAGGCTACCGATGTATTGAGAGTTGGAAGGGTCGAGATTGATGCGTTGCTGCATGAAGAGTGAAGCACCCATGATGGCACAGTTGACCGCGATCAGCGGCAGGAAGATACCAAGTGCGGCATAGAGCGAAGGAGAATATTTCTCCACTGTCATCTCCACCAGCTGCACGATGCCGGCGATCACTGCGATAAATAGGATGAAACTGAGGTAAGAGAGATCAACCCCCTCTATGATACAGTCGGGTCCCAGCACCTTAGTCTGTAAGAGATAATCAACAGGTACGGTGACCAGCAGCACGAAAGTGACTGCCAATCCGAGCCCCAGTGACGTTTTCACGTTCTTCGACACGGCAAGAAACGAGCACATGCCGAGGAAGAAGGCGAATATCATGTTGTCGACAAAAATCGACCTGAAAAATAAACTAACGAGATGTTCCATAATCATTTCTCCTCCTTATAAAAATAAGCTCTGTGCACCCAGATGACACATCCAACCAGGATGAGCGCCATGGCCGGCATGGTCATCATACCATTATTGATATAGCCTGCATCATAGGCGCTTTGTGGGATCAACTGGAATCCCAGCAAAGATCCACGTCCAAAGAACTCACGCACCGCCCCCACGACAACGAGTACCAGCGCATAGCCTAAGCCATTGGCCACACCATCCAGGAAACTTGGCCAAGGTTTATTCATCATGGCGAAAGCCTCCAAGCGCCCCATGAGAATACAGTTGGTGATGATAAGACCGACATAAACAGAAAGTTGCACGCTCACATCATAAGCAAAAGCCTTGAGAATCTGGCTGACGATAGTGACGAGCGTAGCAACGACGACGAGTTGCACGACGATACGTATGCGGTTGGGAATCGTATTTCTGACCAGTGATATGATCACATTGGCAAAAGCCGTGATGACCGTCACCGCCAATCCCATGACGATAGCCGGTTTCAACTGTGATGTCACCGCCAAAGCCGAACAGATGCCAAGCACCTGGATGAGGATGGGATGATCGAGATTGAGCGGCCTGGTAAAGGCCTCTTTGTTCTCCTTAGAAAAGAGTTTACTCATATCTTAAGCCTCCATTTATTTTTGAGATTTGAAAAAACCGACATATTTCCCAAGACCCTCCTTGAGCATGTCTCTTACTCCATTAGAAGTGAGCGTGGCACCGGTGACAGCATCCACCTCTGAATCGGCATTAGAGATATTTTTCTCCACCGACAGTGCGATGCCCTCCTGTCCATCGGCAAAGAGTTTCTTGCCGATGAATTTCTCCTGCCAAGCCTGGCTATCCTTGATTTCGGCCCCCAATCCAGCAGTTTCGCTATCGTGGTTGAAATACGCGCCAAACACCGTCTGGCAGTCCTCATTGAGAGCGATATAACCGCTGATAGGTCCCCAGAGTCCCATTCCATAGACAGGGATCACATATTTTTTCTCCCCGTTGATCTGACAGATATAGAGCGCCAGTTTTCCCTCTTTATAATCAGCACTTCCGAGTTTGAATCCTTTACTCTCCTTATTCTCAAAAGGAGCGGGATTGGCATTAAAACCATCCTCAAGGATTTCATCCGCCACGATGACCTCATTATATTTCTGCGCGGCCTCTTCATCTCCCAATCCACGTATATTGAGTGAATAGAGAATTTGCTTTTTCTTATCGAGCGCCACGTTGGCATCTTGTCTTTCCTTTAATGACTGATAGACAAATGCCAGCAAGAAGGCCACGATAATGACCATGATAGCGGAATAAATAATCGTATAGGTATTTGAATTGGTGTCCAATCCCTTTTTTTTCTCATTTGCCATAGTCATACTATTTATCAGAAGTTAGACGTTTCATTCTCTTGGAGATGTTGCGCGACACCACACAATGGTCGATAAGTGGCGCAAACATATTCATCAGAAGGATGGCCAGCATCATACCCTCGGGATAACCAGGATTCATCACACGGATGATGATGGCCATGACACCGATGAGCAGTCCATAGATCCATTTACCACATTCCGTTCTTGCGCTGGTGACCGGATCAGTGGCCATGAAGACAGCACCGAAAGCAAATCCACCAAGTACGAGATGTTCATAGAAAGGAATGGTCGTCATGCCGGCAGCACTGAATATAGCCGCCATGGCAGCCCCACCGACAAACACGCTCAGCATGGTTTTCCATGATGCGATGCCGGTAATGAGCAACAGGATGGCACCCAAAGCGATTGCAATCACACTGGTCTCACCAATCGATCCCGGTATCAATCCGATGATCATATCCTGCAGTGAAGCCGTGACTTCAGCCCCTTGTCCTACCTGTGCCAAAGGAGTGGCAGCCGTGAAGGTGTCAGGCAAGGTATTTCCAAGGCCAAAGATTTTGTCGTTGGCAATCCACACGGTATCACCACTCATCACCTGCGGATAGGAGAAGAAGAGGAAAGCACGCGTGACCAAAGCCACATTGAAAATATTCATACCCGTTCCACCAAAGATCTCTTTAGCGAAGATGACAGCGAAAGCACATGCGATCGCCAAGATCCAAAGCGGACAATTAACAGGAATGATCAGAGGAATGATGATACCCGATACGAGGTATCCCTCCTGAATCTCCTCACCTTTCCATTGAGCCCATGCGAATTCTATTCCCAGTCCTACAATATAACTGACAAGAATTTTGGGCAACACAGCCAGGAATCCATAGAAGAAGATGCTCCAAAATCCAGCCTGTTCGAGTGTCCCCGCTTCCAGGTAGTTTTGATAGCCCACATTATACATACCGAAGAGCATGGCTGGCATCAGAGCAATCACAACCATACTCATGATACGTTTGGAATCAATGGCATCATGAATGTGAGCCCCGCTGGTCGCCGTTTTGTTAGGGACGAACAGGAAGGTCTCAAATCCATCAAACACGCTTCTGAAGGCGTGCAGTTTTCCACCTTCCTCGAAAGAAGGTTTCACCTTATTTAAATAATTTCTCAAAGACATAGTCAGAATGCTTTATGTGATTACGCATTTTCCTTCCTCAACATGTCGAGTCCCTCACGGACAATCCGCTGCAGTTCCAGTTTAGAAGAATCCACGAACTCCGCCAGAGCGAAATCTTCTGGAGCCACCTCATAGATACCCAGTTGCTCCATTTTGTCGATATTTCCAGTGAGAATCGCTTTGATCAGATATTCAGCATAGATATCCATTGGGAACACGCTGTCGTATTCTCCACTCATGATCATGTGTCGCTCCCCGCCTTTTATTCTTGCGTCGAGCACATATTCTTTAGCTTTCCCCATCAACCAAGAGAAATAGCTTCTGTTGGCGGAGAATTCACCCAGTCGAGGCATGATCCATCCCAGCATCTCATCATTGTCATCCCCTTCAGGAATGGCAGTGATCTCAGAGGTATGTCCACCCACATAGCCTTCGGTTGTACAGCGTCTTCCAGTCAGCGGATTGCCATTAATCAACCTCACATGCGTGCAATCCCCCAACTGTCCGTCGAGCACATCACTCAGCGGTTGTCCGGTCATCACTTTGACAAAGCAAGGAGTCTTCATCTCACTGCCAGCCAATGCGATTACACGTTCCAGTTCAACCTTTCCATGAAGGAAAAGTCTACCGATGAAGATGACTGTTGTGGGATCCACCGTCCAGACCACCTCACCTTTATTGACCGGATCCAGATGATTGATTTGTACGCCCACATTACCAGCCGGACAAGGTCCGTCGAACACCGTGACCTCCACATTTTTCATAGAAGCGAGAGGCCCAGCATTCTGTTTAGGAGAAATGCCAAGGAACGTCTTAGCCACCTTTGATAGAGCCGTCAAGCCAGTTTGGAACTCCTCCTCGTTGCCCTCCAGCTCCACATTGAAGTCAGCAGCCAGCGGCATGTCTCTGAATGCGCTGACAAAGATAGACTTTGGTGAGACATCAGGAGTAGCAGAAACAGCGTAGGGCAATTGGTTGATATACCCAAAGAGACCAGCATTCAGCAAAGTCTCCACCACCATTTTTCCGTCGAGAGCCTCCACTTTCTTGACATTGAAATCGCGGAATTCCTGTTTTGCGTCGGCTTTCACCTTCACGCAAAGCAATTTTCTTCTGTCGCCTCTGACCACGGCTGTGACCGTGCCACTTACTGGAGAGGCGAATTTCACCTCAGGAAATTTTTTGTTGACAAACAAAGCATCCCCCGCCAGCACCTTGTCACCCTCTTTGACTACCACTTTAGGAACAAGACCTATGAAGTCTTCGGGAACCATCGCATATTCCCCAGAAGTCTTCACTGTCATCACTTTTCCTGTGGCTTTTCCTTTCAAGTTGATGTCAAGGCCTTTACGTAACTTGATTACATTTGCCATATTTATAAATAGTTGATGATTGAGTCAATCGTTATCGTTGATTTTGCAAAATTAAACATTTTTTTTAAATTGTCTTTCATTTCAGACAACAATTATTTGTCCATCGGCATTCAAATATGTATTTTTGCACACCAATCCCCTCAAATACTATCTACTATTGTTCATGAAAAAGATTTTTTTACTATTCCTGCTTTCCTTTTCCCTCCACATCTCAGGCCAAGGGACCCTTGACGATTACCGCCGCGCCTATTCTCTCTATGACCGTTTTCAATCCAAGAACGTATCACATTGGGCCCATGATGTGGAATGGCAAGACAGCAGCCATACCTTCCGTTACTGGACCGACACGCCATCAGGTCCGCGACATTACAAATATGATGCCGACCACCAAACACGGGAAGAAGTAGCCGCCCCAAAGCGAGAAGAGCGCAAGCCACCGTTTGGAAGAATAAAGCGACGTCACTGGATGGAAGTAGATGAAGAGAAAGACGCACGTCCTGTGGTATCACCCGACGGAAAGAAAGAAGCCTATATAGAAGGACACAATGTGGTGCTTCACACTGTGGGTAAGCCCTATTCAGAAAAGCGCACCCTCAGTCAAGACGGAACGATCGGAGACTACTATTCCAACCGAATCTACTGGTCACCCGACAGCCGCTACTTGTTTGTCTGCAAGCGCCGTCCGGTGGAAAAACGCTACGCATATTATGTAGAATCCTCTCCCAAAGACCAGTTGCAACCCCTCCTCCACCAGCAAGAGTACGCCAAGCCCGGCGATGCTCTCCCCTTCAAGACCCCAGTGATCTTCGATACCCAAACAGGAAAGCAACTCATCGGCAGCACAGCGTTATGCCACCATCAATATGAGTTAGGCACCTTCGAATGGTCATCCGACAGCAAGGAAGTGACCATGGAATACAATGAACGAGGCCATCAGGTATACCGGATATTGGCGATGAATGTCACGACAGGAGCCATCCGTACCATTTTGGAGGAAACCTCATCCACATTTGTGAACTACAATCGTCATTTCCGCCATGATTTTTCTGATGGCAAACGGATGTTATGGCTGAGTGAGCGCGACAACTGGAGCCATCTCTACCTCTATGACAAGACGATAGGGAAAGTTCTCCGCCAAGTGACCCGAGGATCGTGGTGCGTCCGTGAGGTTCTGCATGTGGATGAGACATCCGGTGAGATCTATTTTTCAGCCAGCGGAGTCAATTCTCAAGAAGACCCCTATTTCGTGCACTACTACCGTATCGGCATCGACGGAAAGGACATGCGCTGTCTGACACCCGCAGCCGCCCATCATGAAGCCCGTTTTTCATCCGACTACCGCTATCTTGTAGACACCTACTCCACCGTCTCCACCCCTCCAGTGACAGAGTTGCGGGATGCGCGCAGCGGTGAATGCCTTGCCACGGTAGAGACCGCCGATCTCACCACCCTCAAAGCCAATGGCTGGCAAGCCCCCGAAGTGTTTGTCGCCAAGGGCCGCGACGGCAAGACCGATATGTGGGGTATCATCCAGCGCCCCACGAATTTCGACCCCTCCCGCCGTTATCCCATCATCGAATATATCTATGCCGGTCCAGGCAGTGCCTACGTGCCCAAAAGTTTTACCCCCTATAATTGGAACATGACCCCATTGGCAGAGTTGGGCTTCATCGTAGTCCAAGTCGACGCCATGGGCACCAGTTGGCGCGGTAAGCAATTTGAAGAAGTATGTTATAAGAATCTGAAAGATGCCGGTTTTCCCGACCGGATGGAATGGATCAAAGCCGCAGCGAGACGATATCCCTATATGGATATCAATCAAGTAGGCATTTTTGGCGCCTCTGCTGGCGGCCAAGAAAGCACGACCGCCGTTTTGCTGCATGGAGATTTCTATAAGGCCGCCTACAGTTCCTGCGGTTGCCACGACAACCGCATGGACAAGATCTGGTGGAACGAGCAATGGATGGGCTATCCCATCGACTCCTCTTATGTGGAGAGCAGCAATGTCTATCATGCCTCCAAATTATCTCGTCCCCTGATGCTTGTCGTAGGAGAACTGGATGACAATGTGGACCCCTCCAGCACCTATCAGTTGGTCGATGCGCTTATCCGACACGACAAAGATTTCGAACTGGTAGTACTACCCGGTGTTGGGCATACGATGGGAGAACGTTATGGCGAGCACAAGCGCTTCGACTTTTTTGTCAAGCATCTGATGGGCGTGTCGCCACCGTCATGGGAAGAAATCCGGAAAAGATGAGCCCACATCCAGCTCACATTGCTAAAAAAGTGCAAAAATGTTGCATGATTGGCACATAATATGTACATTTGTGGTCAAATAGCCGATGGCCTTGAGCCAGATGAGGATCACTTAGCGAGCCACTATTATCAAGAAGATACGTCGCATCATCAACACCGTGCTGTGGCTTCTGTTGGGCATCATAGCACTGTTTTTTGTACTGCTGAACACCCCAGCCGTACAAAAATACATTGGTGGTCAGACATCCAAGGTATTGAGTGAAAAATTCGGCACGAAGGTAGAGGTGGGCCGGATTGATGTAGGTATTCTCAACAGAATCATTGTCGACGACCTCATCATATACGACCAAAGCGGAACAAAGATGTTGGGTGCCTCCCGTCTTTCCGCTCATTTTGAGTTATCCCCTTTGCTACAAGGAAAGATCGCCCTTACATCCGCCCAACTATTTGGTCTCAAAGCCACGCTCTATCAAAAAGACGGCACAACACCCCCCAACTACCAGTTTTTGCTTGATTCCCTTGCCTCTAAGGACACCACTTCGACAAAGCCCTTGGATCTGCGTATCACCTCACTTGTCGTCCGCCATGGTGATATCCGCTACGACCGTCTCGACACTCCGTCAAGAGCAGGCCAACTTCATCCCCATCACCTTCACTTAACCGACCTCAGCGGTCATGTGATGCTCAACCAGTTGACCGATGACCGCATCGATATCAAGGTAAAGAAAATCTCCTTCAAGGAAGCCTCAGGCCTTGATCTTCGCCATCTGTCACTCAACTTGTTAGCCACGAAAAAGCAAGCCCGTCTGACAGACTTAGAACTATCCCTTCCCTCCACCCATCTGAAAGCCGACACACTGGAAGCCACTTATCAGACGGATGAAGAAGGTTTAATCCCCTCCACTCTCGCCTACCGCGGAAAGATCAACCAACTGGAAGTGGATACCGAAGACCTGTCTTTCATACTGCCATCACAGTTGACCACATTGGCCCATGATCTCCGTCTCAGCACTCATTTCACCGGCACCTACAACTCCCTTCAAATCCACTCGCTCAACCTATCCACTGACAACCATATCCAACTCTCTTGCAGCGGTTCGATTGATGATATAGACCGGCAGCCACAATGGCTTGTCCATGTCGGTCGTCTGGAAGTGCCATCAGTCACCCTCCATCAATTATCCAAGGAAAGCGGCCTGAACATTGGCATTCCTCCCCAAATTCTCTACATGGGCAACATCTCCTACGTTGGTGATTTAGGAGGCAAGTCTCAGGAATATGCCCTCCGCGGACAGTTAAACACCGATGCAGGAAATGCCAACCTCACTGTTGGCCTCCAAGGCAACCGTTTCAACGGTCATGTAGAGACGGAGAAATTTGACCTCAGCACCATTCTCGGTGACGAGACATTTGGCATTCTCGCCACAGAAATAGATGTAGACGGCCGTCTGCCCTTAGACCGCTCCATGTCGCTCTATGCCAAGGGTCATTTCTCCCGCCTCGACTTCAAAGGTAAGACCTACACCGACATTTCTGTCGACGGTCTATACGACAATGCCTCTTTCAACGGTGTATTAGGTATCGAAGACCCCCAAGGTCAGATTGGTATGGAAGGAAAATTCGACCTCTCCACAGCCATACCCTCCGCCAACATCACCGCCCATATACGCCACCTGCATCCGGAATCATTCGGGCTGGAAGACTGGAAAGGCCGTGTCATCGATCTAGATCTAACGACAGACATCAGTGGGAACGACCTTGACAACCTGGTTGGCCAAGCCGACATCTCACATCTGCACATCAGCACGACCAACAAAGAATATCACCTTGAGCACCTGCATATCGATGCGGACAATGACGGAAATGAGAAGCACATATTGATCGAGAGCGACTTTGGAGACGCTCACCTTCAAGGCAACTATGACCTGCGCCAACTTCCAGGATGCATCAGTGGTATCATCGGAAGTAAACTCCCCAGTCTGTCGCCCCACTTGCCCAAGGCCACGACCAGCACCAACGACTTCACGTTCACCGCCAATATCGACAGGAGTGACTGGCTCAAGCAGATTTCAGATATTCCCTTGACCATCAATGCCCCTATGCACATCAGTGGGCATATAGACAACCGCACCAACTATCTTGCCCTATCGCTCAACGCCCCCAGTATCGAATATGACGGACACGACATCAGAGAAATAGAATGCGAGATGACGACCCGCAACGACACCCTTTTTGTAGACGCCAATGCGATCAAGATGCAAGAAGACGGCGACCAAATCGACCTCGCCATACAAGCCAATGCCAGTTCCAACATCTTGGGTGCCGACCTTGCCATTGTCACCCAAGATGATAAGCACATGCTCCATGGCAACCTATCAAGCATGACCGAATTTGTCGTTGATAGTCACGGCCATCTCTCTGCCGACGTACAAACCCGCAGTTCGCAAATCTTTATCTATGATATCCCCTGGCAAGTGGAGCCCTCTCATCTGCAATTATCATCTGATGAGGTCATGATAGACCGTTTCTTGGTGCGCAACAACAACCAATATGTAAAAGTCTCCGGTGCGCTGACCGCCAATCCCAACGACACCATCAGTGTGGATCTCAATCATCTGAACGCAGAGTTTCTGTCCGACATGCTGGATGTCAAAGGTGTGGATTTCGGAGGAATGATTTCAGGCCAAGCCATGCTGACATCCGTCTATGACACGCCCAATGCCACCGCCCATCTCAATATCGATGACTTCAAATTCTCCAACGGCCGAATCGGCGAGATGGAAATTGAAGCCTCCTGGAATCAGACCGACAATCAGATCGTGATCAACGGCCATGCCACAGACAACGGCCAAGGCACGACCGACGTCAATGGCCATATCGGCCTGTCTCCAGGCGACATCGACATCACGATCATTCCCGATGGTACACCCCTAAGTTTTCTGGAAACCTATTGCAGCAGTTTCATCTCCGACATCTCATTACGAGGAAAAGGTCATCTTCGTCTTTTTGGTCCTCTGAGCAACATCAATCTTGAAGGTCAGGTTGTCGGCAATGGCAATGTCACTGTCTCGAGTCTGAACACTCAATACAAATTGGTCAATGACACTGTGACGCTCATCCCCAACCATATTCTATTCAAAGATGCCGCCATCTATGACCGTGAAGGCCATGTGGGCATTGTGAATGGCAGCGTCAACCACGATGAGTTAAGCGACTTCAACTTCGACATCCATATCGATGCCGACCATCTGCTGTCATATGATTTCAAGGACTTTGGCGGTGACACCTTCTGCGGCACGGTCTATGCCAGTGGAAATTGCCATCTGAGCGACCAGACCGGCGACATCGTCATCGATGTGGAAGCCACCCCAGAACAAGGAACCATCTTCTACTACAATGCCGCCAGTCCAGATGCCTTGAGCAGTCAAGACTTCATCCAATGGAACGACATCACCCCAGAGGCCATCGACTATTCGCAATTGCCCTCCGCCAGTGACTCTGCTCATATCAAGCCCGTCATCCACACAATAGAAAAAGCTCCAAAAGAGGAAGAGATCAGCAGCAACCTCCGGATGAATTTCCGTCTCAACGTCACCCCCGATGCCACACTCCGTCTGCTGATGGATGCCGAGAGCGGAGACTATATAGCCCTCAATGGCAGCGGTGCGCTCCGTGCCAATTATTTCAACAAAGGAACCTTCAATCTCTATGGCAATTATCTGGTGGATCATGGTGTCTATAAACTGACGATCCAGAATGTGATCAAGAAAGACTTTCAGTTTCAGCGAGGTGGCACCATCAGTTTTGGCGGTAATCCCTACGATGCCATTCTCGACCTGAAAGCTCTATATACCATCAATAGCGTGTCACTGTCGGATCTGAATGTCGGCAACAGTTTTACCAACAACAATATCCGTGTGAACTGCCTGATGAACATCACCGGAACGCCCAACCAACCCATCGTAGATTTCGACTTGGAATTGCCTACGATGAGCAGTGATGCTCAACAGATGGTAAAAAGTATTATTGACAGTGAGGAATCGCGTAACCAACAAGTTATCTACCTGTTGGCCATCGGCCGTTTCTACAACCAGAACTATACCGCCATGAACGAACAGGCCCAGAGTCAGACCAGTCTTGCCATGCAAAGTCTGCTCAGCGGCACCATCAGTCAGCAGATCAACAGCTTGCTCAGCAATGTGGTGCACAGCAACAACTGGAATTTCGGTGCGAACATCTCCACAGGCGATCAGGGATTGAACAACGCAGAATACGAAGGTCTTCTCAGCGGAAGCCTTCTCAACAACCGTCTGCTCATCAACGGCCAATTCGGCTATCGCGACAATCCCAATGCGACGACCTCTTTTATAGGAGACTTCGACATCCAATATCTCCTCTATCCCAACGGAAATCTTGCAGTGAAGGTCTACAATCAGACCAACGACCGCTATTTCATCAAGAACAGCCTCAACACCCAAGGCATAGGTCTGATCATGAAAAAAGACTTCAATGGTTGGCGTGAACTTTTAGGTATCAATAGGAAAAGAAAACAATTAAAACGATAACATAATGAAAAAAATCATCATGGCAGTCTTCTGCCTGACTATTCTATCCCCCATGGCACTGATGGCAAAAAAGAAGACGATCACCCTTAAAGTAATTGAGACGAGCGACGTGCACGGTTGTTTCTTTCCTTATGATTTCATCAATCGTAAGCCACTGAAAGGCACCATGGCCCGTGTGATGACCTACGTGGAGCAACAACGCCAGCAATATGGCAAAAATGTCATCCTGCTGGACAACGGTGATATCCTGCAAGGCCAACCCACCTGTTATTACTGCAATTTTATCAAGCCCGAGATACCCAATGTGGCCGCAGAGGTCATCAACTATATGGGCTTCGATGCAGAGACTTTCGGCAATCATGACGTGGAGACCGGCCATGCCGTATACGACAAATGGATTAAGGAAGTGAAATGTCCGATGCTTGGTGCCAACATCACCGACACCAAGACCGGCAAGCCATACGTGCACCCCTACACCATCATCGAGCGAGACGGTGTGCGCATCGCCATCCTCGGCATGCTCACCCCCGCCATCCCCAACTGGCTCAACGAGGAAATATGGAGTGGTCTTCATTTTGAAGAGATGGTGTCATGTGCCCGTTACTGGATGTCCTATCTGCAGCAGCATGAGCATCCCGATGTGGTGGTCGGTCTGTTTCACTCCGGCAAGGAAGGCGGTATCGTCACAGAAGAATACGAAGAAGACGCCTCACTGCGAGTGGCTAAAGAGGTACCCGGATTTGACGTTGTGATGTTTGGCCACGACCACACCCAGTACCAAGGTGTGATCCGAAATACGGAAAATGCAGAAGTCGTGTGCCTTGATCCATCCTGCAATGCCCTGATGGTCGCCGAAGCCACCATCCAATTGACATTGGGCAAGAAGAACAAGGTCATCAGCAAACAAGTGAGCGGAAACGTTATCGATGTATCCGAACTTGCTATCAACGAGCCCTTCATGCAACATTTCCAGCCAACCATTGACAGTGTCAAAGCATATGTCGACCGAAAGATCGGTGAATTTGAGAATACCATCTACACTCGAGACTGTTATTTCGGCAGTGCCGCCTTCACCGACTTCATCCACGACCTACAATTATCACTCACCGGAGCCGACATCTCCTTCAACGCCCCCTTGTCATTCAACACAAGCATCAAAGCCGGTCCTGTATATGTGAGCGACATGTTCAACCTGTATCGCTATGAAAACCTTCTCTATGTGGTACGGATGACAGGAGAGGAAGTACGCAAACATCTGGAAATGAGTTATGACCAATGGGTAAACACGATGAAAAGTCCTGATGACCACATCATGCTGCTCAGCGATGGCAGCAACGATGACAAGCAACGCTTCATGTTTAAGAACCTCGCCTTCAATTTCGACAGTGCCTCTGGAATAGACTATGAGGTAGACGTGACCCGTCCTGACGGTGAGAAGGTACGTATCCTTCGTATGAGCAATGGTGAGCCCTTTGACGAGAAGAAATGGTACAAAGTAGCCATGAACAGTTATCGCGGCAATGGCGGAGGAGAATTGCTCACACGAGGTGCAGGTATCTCCCATGAAGAATTGAAGAGCCGCATTGTGTTTCAGAGTGACCGCGACCAGCGTTATTACCTCATGAAAGAAATAGAGAAAGCCGGCCGTATGAATCCTCAAGCCCACAACAACTGGCGCTTTGTCCCAGAAGAATGGGCCAAGCCCGCTCTTGCCCGTGACCGCAAACTACTATTTGGAGAATAACCCATTTATAGATTATGACAACCAACAGATACCGATGGTTTGTCTTCTGCAAGGGCGACCTATTGCTCGAGCAACAGGCAGACGGTAGTCTCGACATCCCCTTTCAAGATCAGGCCCCTATTGCTCTCAAGCCATGGACCACCGTTCATACGATCACGATGCCCAGCGGTGAGACAGTGAAGACCTATTCTATCGACCTCCCCCCGACCACCTCTCCATGGACGATGTGCGGTCTTCGGGCCACCTACCAACATTTGTCTGAGTCAACCTATCAGGCAGCGGGAAAATGCGCAGAGATTTTATATTGGGACCAGACCACTAAATATTGCGGTGTATGTGGAGGTGAGATGCGCCTTCATACAGAGATTTCCAAGCGATGCACCAATTGCGGCAAAGAAGTATGGCCTCAACTGGCTACAGCAGTCATCTGCCTCATCAGCCGAGGTGAAGATGTGCTATTGGTACACGCCCGCAATTTCAAGAGAGATTTTTATGGTCTTGTAGCCGGATTTGTGGAAACCGGCGAGACTTTAGAAGAAGCAGTAGTCAGAGAAGTGAGGGAAGAAACCGGCCTTGAGATCAGCGACATCCGATATTTCGGATCCCAGCCTTGGCCCTATCCTTGCGGTCTGATGGTCGGTTTTATGGCACGCTATGCCGGAGGTGAAATCCGTCTGCAACGATCCGAATTATCTAGAGGAGGCTGGTACCGCTATGACGACCTGCCTCCCATCCCCGAAAAGCTCTCCATCGCCCGTCGTCTGATAGACACCTGGCTGTCATCGTTTGATGGCCAGCGTTAGTTGTCTCACATGGCCGGAACACTTTTGCTTTTCTTCCTTTCAATATATTTTTGGATCCGTGCGGCAAACTTCATGTCCTTCTTATTGTCAGGATCAGGCTGATATTCCAGATGTTCTGGCAATGAGATACCGTAATCCTCGACGACAGGAGCCCCATCCTGTCGCTTGATGATTCTCAACGAGTCGTACAACTCATGCGAATAGGCATCATAGGTAGCCGTCACCAGTGTGTCGGCCATGATTCTGACGGTCTGATAATAACGAGATGAAAGCCCGAACCTGTCGTATTCCTCAGGGAACTCAGTCCTATAATTTTTAGGAGAGCAATGGGAGATGAAATAGACCGGTGTGGAAGGCCTCCACTGTCCGTTCTCTTCATCAGCCAGTACTTTTGTCGTCATGCGTGCATACTGGTGTTCATGCCCCTGCAAGACCACATCCACTCCCCCTTCTTGAATAAGGTCATCAAACATCTGTCTTGGGAAGAAATTGTTCATGCTCCCCTTAATGGAATAGAGCGGGTGATGGAGCACCACGATTTTCCATTTGGCCTTGCTTTGAGCCAGTTTCTCTTTAAGCCATTCGCGCTGAGTGAGAAGAAATGTCGGTTCTCTGTTGCTGTCGAGCAAGAACAGTTCTGCATTGGCATATTTGAGATTGTATACCTGATTGTACTCACCGAATCCCAGGAATCCCTGTTCCACCATCGAGTCGAGGAAATAGGAAAAGACGAGTGAGAAACGTCTCTCCAAAGTTCTTGGGACAGTTTTGAGGAAATCATGGTTACCCGTGACCACCACCATAGGCATATACTGTCGGATGGAGTCGAGATCTCGGAAAGTCTCTTCCCAATAGATATCAGAAGGTCTCTCAATAAGGTCACCGCCACAAACCAGCATTTCAGCCCCAGGATGTCTTTTGAGTGCTGCTTTCAACATTTTGTTGGCCTCCCCATTGATGGTGTCTTGCACATCTCCGACATACATCATTTCAAATCCATCCCGTTTCAGCGGATAAGTGTGAAATGAGAACCAAGGCGAATATTTCCCGTCAGTACACACACGGTACCGATATTCCATGTCGGGAGTGAGTTGCCGGAGTTTTGCCACATAGAAAGCCGCCTTTCCACTTCGTGAGACAAAGACCTCACCATGCGCATTGACTCTCATCAGTTTTCCTGCAGAGTCAGCATATTCCAAGAACGATTTTTTGACCACGCTGTCACATTGCCAGCTCACATTCCGTGCATTCTCGTCATCCGTGCCGAAAGTGAGCATGATGCGTGAAGGATTATCAGGAGCCGTGTAGGGAGGTTCATCAGGAATCGAGAACCACACGTCCCACCGGCTATGCATCCAGATAGCCAACCCAATGATCACTATAAGGAAAACTCCCCATTTTATTTTTTTCTTCTTACTCATAGTCTCACCTTCTTAATCATTCATTGCAAAAGTAAGCAGTTTTTTTTAACTATCAAAAAAAATAGGCATTTCTCAGAGTAGGAAACTCTATGAAGATCTAGGAAAAACTAGGAAAAACTAGGAAAGGCTAGGAAAGGCTAGGAAGATCTAGGAAAGGTTAGGAAAGGTTAGGAAAAACCAGGAAAATATAGGAAAGCTTAGGAAATGGTGCTTTAGGAATGAGCACAAAATACATCTGCATTTTGCTCTGTTAATCGGATTTTTGCACTATCTTTGCATTGCTCTATCATGGAGGATTAACAACAGGACATCAGACAATGAAGAATTTAAGTCGCTTATCAGCATTCCTTTGGAACACTTTTGTCGTGTATATGGCCTATACCATATGCCGCCTCACCTTTTCCTTGGTCAATCATGTCAGTTATCAGGATGTGGATTTTTCCCATTGGCTTGAACTGTTTAAAGCCGGACTGATCTTTGACACATCCGCCATTTTTTATACCAATTCGGTTTTTCTGCTGCTTCTGCTGGTTCCCATCCCCCAAAAAGAGACGCCTGCATATTACCGTATCGTGAGATGGTTTTACGTTGTGCTCAATGGTATCTGTATAGCGAGCAATCTCATCGACAGTGTTTATTTTCAATTCACTGGCAAGCGCACGACCATGACAGTATTTGCAGAATTCAGCAATGAAGGAACCTCCCGCATGACAAAAATATTCATGCAGCAGTTTGCCTTTCACTGGTATCTGGTATTGCTGTTCATCGTCATCATCTGGGCGATGTGGAAGCTCTTCCGTCCTATTCCCCAAACCGTCACTTCTCCGAAACGCCCTCTATGGTCCTATTTGTTGATCAATCTATTGGCCATTCTTCTTCTGATACCCCTCCATATCGGGGGAATGCGTGGTGGTTTTTCAAAAGCCATCCGTCCCATCACGATCAGCAATGCCAACCAATACGTCAACCAAGCTTCAGAGACCGGCATCGTGCTCAACACCCCATTCTCTCTGATCCGCACGTTCAATAAGACCCCATTCATCACCCCCCATTATTTATCTGAATCAGAAGCCGCAGCCCTCTACAGTCCCCTTCACCAACCCACCGACACGACAGCCTTCCAGCCAATGAATGTAGTGGTTTTCATCGTGGAGAGTTTCAGCAAGCAGCATTTTGGCATCTATAACCGCAACCTTCGTGACGGTCATTATCAGGGATACACCCCCTATCTTGACACATTGACGATCAATCATGGTCTCACTTTTCATTATTCCTATGCCAACGGCCGCAAGAGCATCGAAGGAATGCCCTCCGTGCTGTCGTCCATCCCCAATTACGTGGAGCCCTTCTTCCTCACGCCCGCATCGCTAAACCACCTTTCCGGGCTGGCCCGTTGTCTCTCCGAAGAGAAAGGCTACACCTCCGCCTTTTTCCATGGTGCGGAGAATGGTTCGATGGGTTTTCAGGCCTTTGCCAATGCGACAGGTTTCCAACGTTATTACGGCCGCACAGAATATGAGGCAGATCCACACTATAATGGCAAGAACGACTACGACGGCACCTGGGCCATCTGGGATGAAGAGTTTATGCAGTTTTATTGCGACCGTATGAGTGAGATGAAGGCACCCTTTATGACTGCCCTTTTCACGGCCACCAGCCATCCCCCATTTGCCCTTCCCGACCGTTACAAAGGTGTATTTCCGAAAGGCGAACTGGATGTACAGGAATGCATCGGCTACACCGATCATGCTTTTAAGGAGTTTTTTAAGAAAGCGAGTCAGCAACCGTGGTTTAAGAACACCCTTTTTGTGATTACCGCCGACCATACATCCTCTCACATCGATCCCGAGTATCTCACGACATTGGGGCACATGAGTGTACCTATCATTTTTTATGCCCCCGGTCTATCTACATTGCAAGGATACGATGAAGAGAAGGTTGTGGAGCAGATCGACATCATGCCCACCATACTTGGCATTCTTCATTATGATAAGCCCTACGTGGCATTTGGAAAAGACATACTCCACACACCGTCCTCCGAGACGTATGCCTTGCACTGGGTGCCCGAGATGGATTGTTATGAATATGTAAGAGGCTCCTATTCAGTGCTTTTTGACGGTACGCAAGTGACTCATGCCTACCGCTACCGCGATGATCCACTACTAAAAAAAGATGTCCATCAGACGATGCCCTCCGACACCCTCCGCACCATGGAGCGCCATCTGAAATCCATCATCCAGCAATATATGCAACGAATGAACAACGACCAGCTGACTGTCAGATAGAGATGGTCATCCCATCATACCAAAATTCTCTGTCTACCTTTATCATATTATACATTGAGGGCAAGCCAGTGGCTTGCCCTCAATTGTAATTATAAGTGAGTAATCAAAGATCACCCTTATTCATCGTCCCAAACGGAGTTCATAGTAGGCATCTTGTTCACTTCCACATCGAACTCAGATTCATTGCTTAACTGACCGTCACCCACAGATTTGCTGAGGACGAGCATCAGTTCATTCCTCTGAACCAGCCGTTTTGTGATAGGTTTTTGATACTTTTTCATGATTGATCCTCCGAAGATTATTTCACGATCACTTTCTTTCCGTTCACGATGTACATACCCTTCTGCAGGTCTTTGCCGTTGACGCGCATACCAGAAATAGTGTAAACATCGCCATTCGAGAGTTCAGTAGCGGTGATTTGTCTGATGCCAGTAGCACCATCGAAGCGATAGAAAGCAGCCGCATTTTCCTCAGCCACTTTCAAGTAAGCCTTATGAGCTTTGTTGACGATAGACTTACCACCCTCTACCTGATAGTAGAAGCCTACACACTCAGGATCCTGATTCATCGTTGAGAGCATATAATACTCGAATCCAGCATCATCTATGGTTGTCTCCTCATCAGTACCAAGCAGCATATTGTCTGCCACAGCAGGAGCGTCATCGTAGGAGACAGCGAAGTTGTAACTTCCCACCTCACCTTGGAGCACCACACCTGTGCCGGCAGGAATCACGTCAGCGACAGGAGCGAGGTTGACGACGTCGCCATCAACAGTAACCGTATTGGCAGTGACACCTGCAGGAGCTTTAAGGTTAAGATTACCATAATACAAGGTAGCATAGCCAACAGAAGAAATAGGAACAACGATGTCCTGATCAGCACTTTGTCCGATAGCCTCTAGCTCGAAGTTATCCCAGATACACCAGAGGGATGTATTAACTGGATTGCTAACACCGATCTTCAGCACATGGTCAGTCACCTCTACTTCGATCGGTTTGATGGTGTATTTGCCAACGGTGAAGGAGACGGCTGCGTCATACATAGAGTTCTCTGAAGTGGTCTTCTTCGGCAAGGTCTGCTTCTCGTCATTGGCGAAGAAGTAGGCAATATTCTCTGTGTCAGACCCATCATTACGGTAGAATCCCTGTGCAGTGAGCTTATACTTACCATTTGGCACAGCAAGTGTCTGAGTGAAGTCGAATGTCTTATGATAGCACTCCACATTGTAGTTGAAATGACGTGAAGCATCATTATTGCCCACAGGATTCTGTGAGTTGATGAAGGTGTCATTATTACCTGTTTTCACAGGCTCTTTCACCCATGCGCTATACATGCCATTGTTTTTGGAGAAGTTGAAGTCCTTGATCAAGAAGGTGGCGTCAACAGGATTATCCTCAGAAGCCTGTTCGAGTCTCTCAAGGAGATTATCTCTGCTGATAAAGTACCACTGACCAAGTGCATTAGGCTCTCCAGCCACAAAATTAGCCACAGTGTTGGTACCATTAGCAGTCAGGTAGTTCTCTGTTACAGTAGTCTCATTATCAGGACTTGATACTATTTCAGTAAAACCAATGGTAAAGAGACCATTGCCAAGAGGCTCAATCTTGAATTCGAAGGCAGCCTGATCAACAAACCCTTCTGGATTGAGGAAGTGCCTGTCAGGCCCATTAAAGGTATAGCTATCCAAAGTATAGAAACCATCATTTTCAGTTACCTTGAAAGGAATACCATGCTCAATGATAGAAGCATGTGTGCCCCATGAATTTCCACCACCGAGGTACTTGCCTGTAGCAGCATTAAGGATCCAATAATCCTTACCAGACTCGATGGTCTCTGCGAAGTTGACAGGAGCCTCGACAGCACTGACGACCACGTTGGCAGTGGCAGTCACCTCAGGCTTAGCCACACTTGCCACTGTGATGATAGCGGTTCCTAGACCTGTTGCAGTGATTTCACCGTTTTGATTGACCGTAGCCACATTAGGATCGCTGGATGTGAAGGTCACCTCTTGATTGGCTTCTTCAGGCAGCACGTTAGCAGTCAAGGCACCAATTTTATTCTTACCGAGGTCAAGAGCGAACTCATCCTTGTTGAGTGTGATACTTGACGGCAGAACGGCAGGAGCCTTCACCGTGACATTGATAACCGTGGTCACCTCGTCAGCCTTCAGCGTGATGGTTGTCTCACCAACAGCCACACCGGTCACGACACCAGCTTTGTCGACTGTGGCGATGGACTCATCAGCAGAAGTGTAAGTGATGTCTTGGAATGTAGCATTCTCAGGTGTCAAAGCGGTAACAATGTTAGCGGTTTTTAACACCTCTACCTCTATGTCATCAGCAGTGAGAGTCTCCACGGGGATGTATTCAGCCTTTGTGATAGAAACCAAGCCAATCACAAACCAGTTGGCACCCTCAGCGATGTTCTTTAAACCATATTTCAGAATACCGTCCTCACCAACTTTGGCTGTCACGGAATAGCTCAGGAAATCACTTTCAGCAACACCTGTTCTGTCAAACACCTCAATATCTGTGGTTTGCTCATTGCCAAATACTACGGTAAGTCCCGTACCTGTTTTACCCTCGAATCCACGTCCAGATGTATAGGAAGCGGTAGCTTGGATTACTACTGTATAAGCACCGGCAGGAACTCCCTCGATTGTCTGTGTCATGACATCTCCTGTGTACATGGGAGGAAGACCATCTTTCGGTGTGTAACGCTCAACACGCGAGCCATAAGTACCATTCTGTCCTACCCATGTAGTAGGAGCGGCAGGTGTATAGTCAGCACCGACCTCCGTCTGTTGTTTCACGGCAACAGCAAGTGCCTCTTTGGCAGCAGCCTTCTCTTCATCAGTCAGTTTGGTAAGCGTGCGAGCATCGTAAGCATCTTGTATAGCCTTGACAACAGCACTATTAGCATAAGCGGATTTTCCACTTGCTGTCAGTGTGCCGGCAGCATTGATGACCCCCAGAGCCTCCTGATAACTTGCGATACTTGCTTTGACGTCAGCTATTTTCTCATCAAGATTAGTTATGGCAGCAGTTACATCTTTTACTAAAACAAGAGTAGACTCATCCACCACAGCATTCTTCAAGGCAGCCAACACATCAGCATTCATAGGTGCTGGTTCCACATCCTTGTAATAGGCCTCTGCCTCTGCCACTTTTTTACGATAAGCAACTAAATAATCCTGGAGGCTATACTTATAAAGCTTCACCGGACCAAGGATACACCATGAAATATAGGTGTCAATGTAGCCGCGGAAACCGAGTTCTATTTCCTTTTTAGTTACACCTTCTTCTATCACCACGCCTTCGTCACCATCATTGATCTCCACATCAAAATCAAACGGATTGGCGAATTCGCCATCATTAAAAGCTGTAGCAGCCTTATAGAGGTCATTACTTCCAGCATAAGGATTCAAAGCACCTTGTGTAAGTGCAACCAAATATTTTTGCTGATCACCAGCAAAGATATATGCTTTTTTGTTCTCACCTTCTGAACCATTGCCTTCCCTATAAAAACCATTTACAGAAAGACGATAGCTACCAGCAGGCAATTTAACTTTTTGCGATAAGTGGAAATTTCGGGTACTTCCGATGGGGGTACCTTCAACATTAGGATCATTAGTCCATTGATAATAGAACTCAATGACAGGTACAGCACCGTCAGTTTTGTAGTTAGTGTAAGTGTATCCATCATCTCCATTACTCCACCCATCAAGGGAATTAAGATCAGCATTTGTGAGATACGTGTCTGTCACGTCCTCCTGCGCATAGAGATTTGATCCCCATGCGCCGACAATCAAAAGGATTGTCAAGAGTAAAAATTTCCTTTTCATTCTGAATCGTTTAAAGGTTAAGTAGTATGATAAAAACTAATAAAAAAGGCTAAAATATAAATATTTCCAAAATCGCTTCAAATATAGTAAAAAATCCACAAACTGCCATGTATTTTACCAAAAAAAACGTTTTGGCCAACAAAAATATTTGTTAAAAAAGTGATTATTCCAACAAAAAAGACCTAAAAGAACTTGACTTCCCCCATAGAATGCTCAATAAGCACCAGTCATTCTCATGTGGAGAAGCCAATGCCCTTCCTAAACAAACATTGTTAAAAGGAGTCACAGAAGTATAAAAACAAGCCTATTTATTTTGTGTTACGATCGGTTTGCATTATATTTGCACGTAACAAAACATGAAGTCATGACGATATTTCCCTGTGCCAAGATCAATTTAGGCCTCAACATCGTAAACCGCCGTCCCGACGGTTACCATGATTTAGAGACCGTGTTCTACCCCATCCCCCTCTATGATGCCCTTGAGGTGCATAAGATGGACCACGACTTTCCCAGCGAGAGCCGTTGTGACATTCAGTTGTCGGGTATGGCCATTGATGGTGATGCCTCCGATAATCTGGTGATCCGAGCCTACAATCTCCTTTCAGCAGACTTTGAGTTACCCCGTGTTCATGTGCATCTCCACAAGGGTATACCCATGCAGGCTGGTCTTGGTGGTGGTTCGAGCGACGCAGCCTATATGATCAAGTTGCTTGATGAGCATTTTCATCTCAACATGGGTATAGCTGAGATGGAGCGGTATGCAGCCCGTTTAGGAGCCGACTGCGCCTTCTTCATAACCTCGGAAGTGGCCTATGCGCAAGGCATCGGTGAGATTCTTGAGCCCGCCGACGGGAGGTATGGCAACCTCGAGGGCTACTATTTAGCCTTGGTGAAACCCGACATCGCCGTTTCGACCCGTGAAGCTTTCTCCAATATTACCCCCCGCCACCCTGCAGAATGTTGCCGTCGGGTGGTTCACGACCCGATAGAGACTTGGCGCGGGCGTCTGACCAACGACTTTGAAGAGCCCATTTTCAAGCGCTATCCCCGTATCGGTGAGATCAAGGAACAACTCTACTCTACCGGCGCTCTCTTTGCACTGATGACCGGCAGCGGTAGCAGTGTGTACGGTATCTACCGTGACCGTCCAACCGGTTTGAACGAACTGTTTGGCGACTGTTTCACCACCGTTTTAGATTTATAATCATGGACAATCAGTCAGAATTGTTTCCCATCGTCGATGAAGAAGGCCATGTGACAGGCAGCATCCCCCGTGGTCGTGCCCATGATGGCAGCAAGATACTCCATCCTGTGGTGCACCTCCACCTGTTTAATAGCCATAACGACCTCTATCTTCAACACCGCCCAACTTGGAAAGACATTCAGCCAGACAAGTGGGACACCTCGACAGGCGGGCATGTGGACTATGGCGAAACTGTGGCCTCCGCCCTTCGCCGTGAGGTTGGAGAAGAATTGGGTATCGCGGCCTTTGCCCCGACGTTTCTTGGAAAATACGTATTTGAAGGAGTCCGCGAGCGAGAACTGGTCTATGTCTACCGCACCACCTACGACGGCCCTATCTCACCCAATGCAGAAGAATTGTCTGGTGGCCGTTTTTTCAGTCAGGAAGAGATACTCCGCCGTATAGGCACTCAATTTTTCACCCCCAATTTTGAGAAAGAATACCTTCGTTTTTTCGGTTCATCTAAATAGTTTGGCACATTTTAAAGTTTGACACATTTTTTTTGGAAATTAATAGTTTGGCACAACTTACAGTTTGGCACAATATTTGTAAGATTAGTTTTGAGTGATAATTATTGATTAGGAAGGCATATTGATTATTTATTAAGGTACAAAAGATGAACAACAACGTATTTTCGCCAAGAGTATCCGAAATCCTGTCGTTCAGCCGAGAGGAAGCTACGCGCCTGTCGAGCCCCCAAGTGGGTCCCGAGCATTTGCTGATGGGTATCCTCCGAGAGCATGGAAATGATGTGACGGTGCTGTTTTCTCATTTTTCCATCGACCTGCATGAGGTGAAAGAACGGTTGGAAGCGGAAGCCCACAAACGAGCAGGCACCCTTCCCTCCCATCCCCGTGAGCTGATTCTTGACGACCAAGCCAACAACATATTGAAATTGTCGGTTCTTGAGGCACGCCTGCAGCGCTCCAAGACCGTAGAGGTGCAGCACCTGCTGTTAGCCATTCTTCATGACAAAGTAGACAATGGTGCCAAACAGATTTTAGAAGAAAAGAACATGAATTACGAAGACGTATTGAGATATTATCAGAAGACTGCCAGCAATGTCAGCAACGGCATCGACCTTCCTGATGACACGGAAGAAGATGAAGATATGGGTTTTGGCATGTCTGGAAGCGGTCAGAAACGCGGCAGTGCTACTGCTCAGGAGCGCAAATCAGCTAGCAAGACCCCTGTATTGGACAACTTCTCGACCGACCTGACGAAAGCCGCCTCTGAGAGCAAGTTAGATCCTGTGGTGGGCCGTGAGAAAGAGATGCAGCGAGTGATGGAGATTCTCTGCCGAAGGAAGAAGAACAACCCCATCCTCATTGGAGAACCAGGTGTAGGCAAGAGCGCCATTGTTGAAGGCCTTGCCCAACTGATTGTCCGCCACCGCACGTCGCCCATTCTCTTCAACAGACGTCTGGTGAGCCTTGACCTCACCTCTGTCGTAGCCGGTACGAAGTATCGCGGACAGTTTGAGGAACGGATCAAGGCATTGATCAAGGAATTGGAACAGAATCCCGACATCATCGTCTTCATCGACGAGGTCCACACCATCATCGGAGCTGGTTCTACTCCCGGATCGATGGATGCCGCCAATATACTCAAGCCCGCATTAGCACGAGGCACCATCCAGTGCATCGGCGCCACGACACTCGACGAGTATCGCAACAGCATCGAGAAAGACGGAGCACTTGAGCGCCGTTTCCAGAAAGTGATGGTGGAGCCCACCAGCAGCGAAGAGACCCTTCAGATCCTTCAGAACATCAAAGACCGTTATGAGCAGCACCATCATGTGGACTATACCGACAGTGCGCTGGTGAGTTGTGTCAAACTGACAGAGCGCTATGTCACCGACCGCTCCTTCCCCGACAAAGCCATCGATGCTATGGATGAGGTAGGTGCTCGAGTACATTTGCAGCATGCCCAGATTCCCCCAGAGATAGCCGCCAAGGAGAAAGAGATAGAGGAAGTGACAAAGAAGAAATTGTCGGCTGTGACCAACCAGAACTATGAGTTGGCCGCCAGTTTCCGTGACAAGCAGACCCAGTTGGAAGAGGAACTGATCCAGATGAATGAAGCCTGGAGTAAAGGCGATGACGGTCATCGCGAGACCATCGGCGAACAAGAAGTGGCAGATGTGGTGTCGATGATGACCGGTGTCCCCGTTCAACGTATGGCCGAGGCAGAAGGTGTGCGTCTTCGTGAGATGGGTCCTCTTCTCAAGAAAGCCGTCATCGCTCAAGATGCCGCCATCGACAAAATGGTGAAAGCCATCCAGCGCAACCGTGTCGGTCTGAAAGACCCCAACCACCCTATCGGTGTGTTCATGTTTCTTGGTCCGACAGGTGTCGGCAAGACCTATCTTGCCAAGAAGTTGGCAGAACACATGTTTGGCAGCACCGATGACCTCATCCGTATTGACATGAGTGAGTTTACCGAGAGTTTCAATGTCTCTCGTCTGGTAGGCGCTCCTCCGGGATACGTAGGCTACGAAGAAGGCGGTCAACTGACGGAAAAAGTGCGCCGTCACCCCTACTCCATCGTATTGCTCGATGAGATAGAGAAAGCCCACAGCAATGTCTTCAACCTCTTGCTTCAGGTATTGGACGAAGGCCGTCTCACCGATGGCAATGGCCGTTTGGTGGATTTCCGCAACACGGTGATCATCATGACCTCTAATGCCGGCACCCGCCAACTGAAGGAATTTGGGCGCGGCATCGGTTTCAACACCGGCGGAGCTATGGGAATAAGTCTCAACGACAGTGACAAGGAACACGCCCGGTCCATCATTCAGAAGAGTCTGAGTAAGCAGTTTGCGCCCGAGTTTCTCAACCGTCTTGATGAGATCATCACCTTTGACCAACTCGATATGGAAGCCATCAAGAAGATTGTCGACATTGAGTTAGGCAGTCTCATGAAACGTGTGGAAGCTCTTGGATATCATATCGAAGTGAGCGACGCTGCCAAGGAATTTGTGGCATTGAAAGGCTACGATGTGCAGTTTGGCGCCCGTCCGCTGAAACGCGCTATCCAAGCCCATATAGAAGACGGTCTGTGTGAAAGGATTTTGGGAGGCGAGATCTCCCAAGGAGCCACTATTAAGATTGACAAAGATCCCGACCAAGAGTCATTAACCTTCAGTTGATATGACAGCCCAATTGACCACAGAGTTCATTCTTCGCCTGTTCGCCGCAGCCATCATGGGCGGTGTGATTGGCATGGAGCGCGGTTACCGCGCCAAGGAAGCCGGTTTCCGCACTCATTTTCTCGTTGCTTTAGGCAGTGCGATTTTTATGATTCTGTCGCAGTATGGTTTTGAGTCACTACTGACTCAGACGAGGGCCTCCGGACTGAATGTGCGTCTTGACCCCTCCCGTATAGCCGCACAGGTGGTCAGCGGTATTGGTTTCATCGGTGCCGGCACGATTATTTTTCAGAAGCATGTTGTCCGTGGCCTTACCACCGCTGCCGGCCTCTGGGTAACCTCAGCCATCGGTATGACCTGCGGAGCCGGTCTTTACACGTTGGCCATCGCCTCTACGGTGATGGTGCTGATCTGCCTGGAGATCCTCAATCTCTTCATGAAGAAGTTTGGCATGCGTAATGTCAGTGTCACCTTCTCTACAGACAGCATCAATGACGTGCGCCAGGCACTTGACAAGATGCGTTCCGACGGCATCGCCATAGACTCCTACAATCTGCGGGAGATGGTGGAAGGCACATCATCGAATTATGTTGTTTCCCTGGAACTCAATGTGAAGCGCAACAAATATGAATCATTGGTTTTCAGCATGATGGAAGAACTTGACGGCGTAAAGATCGAGAGCATCGAATAAGCATTTATCGGTCGGCAAGGCTCGCAGTCATATTTCCCCACAAAAAAATCCTTCAAGTCGTGAGCGACCTGAAGGATTTTTTATTGAACATATCAAAAGATACGTGACTGAAGTATCAGATGTGCTATTGACGCGCCCTCAAAAGTCTTACTCTTTATCGAGCAGGATCTTCATCATCTCGACAGCAGCCTTGGCGACAGAAGTGCCAGGACCGAAGATGGCAGCGACACCAGCCTTATAGAGGAAGTCATAATCCTGAGCGGGGATGACACCACCAGCGATGACCATGATATCCTCGCGACCGAGACGTTTCAATTCCTCAATCAATTGCGGAATCAAAGTCTTATGACCAGCGGCCAAAGACGATGCGCCCACGATATGGACATCGTTCTCCACTGCCTCACGAGCAGCCTCTGCAGGAGTCTGGAACAACGGTCCCATATCGACGTCGAATCCACAATCCGCATAGCCTGTGGCCACCACCTTAGCGCCACGGTCATGTCCATCCTGTCCCATTTTTGCCACGAAAATACGTGGGCGTCTGCCCTCTTTCTTGGCAAATTCCTCTGTCAACTCACAAGCTTTCTCAAAGTCGGAGTCATTTTTGCTTTCTGCTGAATACACGCCTGAAATAGTTCTGATAATCGCTTTATAACGGCCCACGATTTCCTCGCAGGCATCACTAATCTCACCGAGAGTGCAGCGCAACTGCGCAGCTTTCACAGCCAAGTCAAGCAAGTTGTCCTTACTCTTTCTACCTTCCTTGAAGTCACGTACACAAGCTGTAATAGCCTTGAGCGCCTCCTGGCATGCAGCCTCATCTCTTGAGCTTCTGACCTGAGCGAGCGACTCCTCCTGCTGCTTGCGCACAGCAGTGTTGTCCACCTCGAGGATATCAATGGGATCCTCATGGTCAAGACGATACTTGTTGGTACCGACGATGGTCTGCACGCCCGAGTCGATACGCGCCTGCGTTCTTGCAGCCGCCTCCTCGATACGCATTTTGGGAAGCCCAGTCTCGATAGCCTTTGCCATACCACCCAGTTTCTCAATCTCCTGAATGTGCTCCCAAGCCTTGTGCACCAATTCATTGGTCAGCGACTCCACGTAGTAGGAACCAGCCCAAGGATCGATCTGCTTACACACCTTTGTCTCGTTCTGAATATAGATCTGAGTGTTGCGAGCGATACGTGCAGAGAAATCAGTAGGCAGAGCGATCGCCTCATCAAGTGCATTGGTATGCAGAGACTGCGTATGTCCGAGAACGGCAGCCATAGCCTCGATACAAGTACGTCCCACGTTGTTGAACGGATCTTGCTCGGTGAGCGACCATCCCGAAGTCTGAGAGTGCGTACGCAGAGCCAATGATTTCGGGTTCTTTGCACCAAAGCTCTTGACGATCTTTGCCCACAGGAGTCGACCAGCACGCATCTTGGCAATTTCCATAAAGTGATTCATGCCGATAGCCCAGAAGAATGACAATCGTGGAGCGAAAGCATCCACATCAATGCCAGCGTTGACACCCGTCCGGATATAATCCATACCATCAGCGAGCGTGTAAGCCAACTCGATATCAGCAGTAGCACCAGCTTCCTGCATGTGGTATCCCGAGATGGAGATGGAGTTGAACTTCGGCATTTTCTGTGAAGTAAACTCGAAGATGTCGGCAATGATTTTCATAGAGAAAGCCGGCGGATAGATATAGGTGTTGCGCACCATGAACTCCTTGAGGATATCGTTCTGGATGGTACCGGCCATTTCCTCGAGTTGTGCCCCCTGCTCCAGACCGGCGACGATATAGAAAGCCAAGATCGGCAGCACAGCGCCATTCATGGTCATCGACACCGACATTTTGTTGAGTGGGATGCCCGAGAAGAGCACTTTCATATTCTCCTCATTACAGATAGAAACGCCCGCTTTTCCCACATCTCCTACGACGCGTGCATTATCAGGGTCATATCCACGGTGTGTGGGAAGGTCGAAAGCCACGGAGAGACCTTTCTGTCCTGAAGCCAGATTTCTGCGATAGAAAGCGTTGGACTCTTCAGCAGTAGAGAATCCCGCATACTGACGTATGGTCCACGGACGGAAGGGATACATCATCGAGTAAGGACCGCGGAGATAAGGAGGAATACCTGCCGTGAAATCGAGGTGCTCCATACCTTCCAGATCCTCTTTGGTATAAACCGGTTTCACATCGATATGCTCCGGTGTTTTCCAATTGTACTCTATGCCGTTGGCAGTCTGCCACTCAGCACCATTTTGCGGCTGAATGCCAGCATATATATCTATGTCTTTAAAATTTTTTCTCATGACTTGGTAGTATTAACGTTAGATACCCAACTTGGCATTATACTCTTTCAGTGTCTCCAGCACATTGCAACGCACGTGTACGAAGTTTTCGATGCCAGCAGCTTTGAGGTCCTCCATACAAGCCGGAGCACCAGCCACAACGAACATGGCTCTTCCATTCAGATATTTGAAAGCCGGGATAGCATACTCAGCATACTCATCATCGCTGGAGCAGATCACCACGATGTCAGCCCCTGCCTCAAGAGCAGCATCGACACCCTCCTCTACAGTCTTGAATCCGAGGTTGTCGATCACCTTATATCCAGCACAAGCGAGGAAGTTGCAAGAGAACTGAGCCCTTGCCTGCCTCATGGCCAGGTTGCCGATTGTCAGCATGAAAGCCACAGGCACCTTTGTGTTTTCGGTGTGGATGCGCAGATCCTCGAAATCAGCAGCCAGACGTGTGGAACTGATAGCCTTGAAAGGCATTTCCTGTTCACCGCAGCATTGCTTGCAATGGCCGACAGCCACTTTTCCCTCTGATTTTTCTGTGAAATTGGGGAATTGGTTGGTGCCAAGGATAAACTCTTTGCGCTTAGCTGCGTCAGCATGACGTTTGGTGTTGGTCTCATTGATGACGTCCTGCACTTTACCCTCTTTGGCAGCAGCCAAGAAGCCACCTAACTCCTCCACCTGGAGGAAGATTTTCCAAGCCTCCTGAGCGAGGCAGTCTGTAAGGTGCTCAATATAATAAGAACCAGCTCCTGGATCCACTACTTGTCCGAAGTGGCACTCCTCTTTAAGAAGCAACTGCTGATTGCGAGCGATACGCTCTGAGAATTCATTAGGCTTCTCGTAGGGTTCATCGAAAGGAGTGACGACCATAGAATGAATGCCAGCCAGTGCGGCACTCATGGCCTCAGTCTGAGAGCGCAACAAGTTGACATAACTGTCGAAGAGCGTCTGATTATATTTCGATGTTGTGGCATTGACAATCATCTTGCAAGCACAGTCACATTTCGGCTCATACTGTTTGACGATCTGAGCCCAAAGCAATCTTGCCGCTCTGAATTTGGCCAATTCCATGAAATAGTTCTCACTGACGCCCATATTGAATTTAATCTTGCAAGCCGCCAGATCAGCAGGAACGCCAGCATCAGTCAACTGCTGCAAATACTCATTGCCCCAAGCCAGCGCATAGCCCAGTTCTTGTACGATATAAGCACCAGCATTGTTGAGCGCCTCAGAATTAACTGAGATGCAGCGGAAATGAGGATAATCTTTGAAGATGTCAACCAGTTTCTGGGCATCATCAAGCAGAGGAGTGGTATCCTTGCCCTTCATGAGAATTTTCTCGATAGGATCGAAATCGATACTTCCTACGATTTTTTCCTTATCGTAGCCTTTTTCCTCGAAATACGCTGTGAGGATCTCTGCCAGCTGGACGGTGTGCTGTTTGCAGGTGTTGAAATTAAGTTCAATGCAATCACACAAAATCCCATCTAAAAGGGAGCAGATGAACTCCTTGCTTACCTGTTTGGCAGGAATAGAGAAACCGATGGAATCGATTCCCTTGTTAAGAATGTCGAGTGCTTTTTTGTTGGCAGCCACGGCATCGTCAGCGACGATATTCTGGCGCACATACCACTCATTGTTGTCCTTGTGGTTACCCCTGACGAAAGGGAATTCGCCGGGGAGCGCCTCAGGAGTTTTCAATTTCAACACATCCTCTCTACGATAGAAAGGCTGCACGTTGAAGCCCTCATTGGTTCTCCAGACCAGTCTCTTGTTGAAATCCGCGCCTTTGAGGTCAACTTGAATTTTGTCAAGCCATTCCTGCGTGGTGGGAGATTGAAACTCGGTGAAGAGTTTTTCTTTGTTGTTTGACATAGCGAAATGATATTATATAAGTTACGATTAGCCAAGGTAGAAAAACCTTTATTATATCTTTGCAAAGGTAGGTGTTTTTTGCGACAATATGAAATAAATCTGAATAAATTCTTCATAAAACGTGAAAAATTCAATAATCGTGTAGATTCTCATGTGTGTCATTAATAAACGGGCATTAATAAACTTTTCCCATTTTATTAGGAGCCATCTACCCTGCGAGATACATCGCCGACCACGGCGATGTAATATCCCTATTTTTCAAAGCCAGCCGGTTTCATCTTACAATAACGGGCATACCATTGTTTCTGCTCAAATGTGTCGTTGCTCTCATATTCGCCAATAATACAACCCTGATGTAAATCATCAGCGATAGCCAGGATGACATCATGCAGCTCCAAATGATCTTTGAATTTGTTGGGTATAGAATCATAACCCACCATTGCTCCGATGATGTTGCCTGCAATGGCACCTGTGGAATCACTATCACCATCGTGATTGACAGCGGCAACAAGGGTGTCGTTGAAACTGTCGATATGACGGGCAACAGCATAGACTGCTATGGCCAATGCTTCCTCACCGACCCAACCCTCTCCGAGTTTTCGGATATTGTCAATGTCAGACTGTTCATTGTCGGCCAGAAGAAGTGCACGCTCCAGAAGTTCCTTCTGTCTCACCACATCATTATGAAAAGCCATGTCAAGCGTGTTTTCCTGATTCCATGTCACCTCTGAGACATTCTCATAAACAATAAGCTTAGGAAGAAGATCCAATGCTTCTTTAACAATGGTGTCAAAGCGTATCCTTGCCGCCTCCTTGCCAAGGCCATCAAAACCACCTTCCTTCACGATACGATAGATGATGTGGGTCATTAGGATTGAGGGTATCCATCCCAAAGGGTGCTTATGGGTGAGACGGGCGATCTCACCACCCGCCACATCAATCTGTTCAATCGTATAACGGCCATGATGGCAGGCGCAGAATAATCCCCAAGGGGCTACTCGCATCACTCCTCCACAGCCTTTGCTGTCATTATGGGGTGTCTTGTTTTGAATCATTTCTCTGATAGCAGTCAAGCAGGTGTTGCCCGGCGCGCGGCTGGCATATAGTTCTGGAATGGAACTCAACCACGTGCATTTGTCCTTTCCCTCACGGTTCTTATAACTATCCGTTTGCGTATAGTACCAGTCCTTATACGCATATTGAACGTAAAAATGTGGGGCAGCTCCTATACCACGCATATACCATCTGGTAAGTCCCATCAACATACCATTAGCAGTGAAGAGCGTCATCTGCGTGTCATCACTTATCTCTGCCACGCCATTTGTCAACTCATACTCTGTAATGCCCTGAGCTCCATATTTGGAGATAATACTACGATAGCTACTGAACTCAACAGCATAGCCTAAAGCGTCACCGGCGGCTCCACCGATGAGTGAACCGCACACCAGATCAAGTTTTTTACTATTTTCCATACGTATGTTTTTCTACTCGATGACAAAGTTACAACAAAGTTGGTTCATTTCACCTTACATCAATTATTTTTTTCTATTTCATCATAAAGAGACCATTTTTAACAGCCACCCACATTCCACCATTTATCATTAAAGAGCTTGTAACGATATATTGATCAAAATGAAAGAGGATGTTTCCATAACACAATTTATCTAAAAAATTATGTGCCTCACTCAGTCTTTAATCTTCTTCCCTCACTTTGCGGTTAGCAATAAACACGCCGGCAAGGATGAGGGAGCTGCCTGCATACGCCATCAGTGTCATCGGCTCCTGAAGGAACAAGGCACTTGCTATGATGGTGGTGATGGGATTCAGGTAGACGTAATTGCTGGTAGATATCGCACCGATTTTCTTCACCGAAACACTCCACCATAGGAAACACAGAAACGATGCCACTACAGACAGGAACAAAAGATTCATCCAGACGACAGGCAGAAACAGTCGTTCCAACGGGAACTGCCAGGGTTTTAAGATAAACAAAGGGATGACGGTCAGAATACCATAGAAAAACACCTTGCGGGTAATGAACGTGGCACTATACCGTGACGACACTTTCTTGATGACCAGACTGTAGATAGCCCAACTGAATGCGGAAGCAAGGGCGAGCATATCGCCCAACGGATTCAGCCGAAGCACGAAATGACCGTTGTAGACAACCATTCCCACACCCACTAATGCCGTCAGCGACCCCACAATCAGCGGCACAGTGGCTTTCACGCTCTTTGTGAAAAGGATAGCCAGAAGCATGGTGATCAGTGGTGCCGTACATACGATGAAAGCCACGTTGTTGACATAGGTGAGACCGATGGCAGTGTTTTCTGCCACGAAATAAACAGTTCCACCCACCAAACCCAATATGAAAAAACGAGCCTCGTCTTTCCACGACTGCGACTTGATTCTCTTCGGGGAGATAGTCCAGATACACAGGTAGGCCACAATGAAACGCAGCAGGAATATCTCCATCGGTTGCAGCCCTTGTTGCAACAGCACTTTCGTGTTGACAAAGGTCACTCCCCATATAGCGATGGTGATGACAGCCAATACATGATATCCGATATTCTTCATTCTTCCTCGATAGCTTCTTAGCCCGATATTTCATTATTGCCTTGCAAAGGTAAGCAGTTTTCCCTAAAAATCAGTGATTAGTTCTGAATAATCCACTTTGTATTTTGCAATTACCATGAACTTGGGCGTCATGGTCTCCTCATGGCTATCCAGGGATTTTAAAGCACATCATGGAATCTAAAAAGCAAGCGATAAAAAGATAATTGTTTTTTCTTGAATATTCAAAAATAGCCGTAATTTTGCATTCTACTACCCTTTCGTATGAGCGACCGATAATTTGGGGGACTCCATTCTACGGGTCTTTCATCTAACTGCAATAACTTTTTGGCGAGGAAATGATATCAAAAGAAAGAAAAACAGTTGTTTTCACGATACTCGGTAAGACCTTGTTATATATCGTGGCAATTGCTATAACATTTGCACTCATCATATTGGCGTGGGAGAAGTACGACTGGCTCCCCTTCGTCAAGAATATCATACGTGGAGTGTTCATCCCAATTTTGCTTGGCGGTTTGTTAGTGTTTCTTCTCCATCATGATATTAGTGTCGTGAAAGACAAATGGAAACAATTCTTTATGATTGTCATTTTTCTTACCGGCACATTGGTGTTTATCAATGCCGGGATAATCGCACAAGAAGCCTGTGCCAAGGTGATGAAGATCGACAGTATCACCACACTATCAGACGAAGAAATCATGAGGGCTGATTATCTTCAGATAGAAAATATTGAACCTGATACGATTTCATACAACTATCTTTTTGACGATGCCATCATACACGCGAGACGTAGTTTCACGCGGAAGATTAATTTTTTCCTTTATCAGGTCTGTCCACTTAAAGACAAGAAAGGCGTATTTCTTTGCACACGAACGAAAGAGACACATTCTTTCAGCTATTCATCCAAAAATAAGTTGCAACAACGGAGAACAGATTTCATTAACCGGGAAAAAGGCTCTATAAAGAGAGTAGCTCCTACTGCACATTTCTTCAAGGTTATCCACCAAAGTGACAATTTCGAACAATATCAGGCTTCTGCTGTCACCTGCACGACTCGCCATGGAGCCATCAGTCCAAATCACCTGATTCTGCTTGAAATTTGTCAACCAGACACCATCAAAGTATGGGCGGACAATGTGCTCTATATCTTCTTTACTTTGCTTGTCGGCTTTTCTGTGCTGGCTATCAAACTAATGGGCAAAGGGGTTTTTCAACATATCGTTTGCTTATCTATATTTTTTCATTACTTTGTATAAAAATTGAGTTATATATGAAAAGATTCTTTTGTTTTGTATTTACACTGGTAGCCATCATCTTACAGGCACAGGCTTCCCCGATGGCGGATGATGGCAAGATATTTTTGGAAAAGTTCTATCAAGAGGGCACCAATTGCTTTTTTGATAATGAATTCGTGAAGAAACACCTAACGAAAAAGGCATTGGCATATCTCCACGACAATTATGACTATGACGATGATACTGGAGAAGGTTTAGCTACATGGCTGTTCTATCAAGAAGGCGGATGGGATTTAGGTGACTTTAAGGAAATCCTGGTCAAGAAGATGAAGGAGAATACTTACAAAGTGATCTACCGTTCAAAATTCAACGAAGATGTGTATGAGTATCCAATCCAGTTCACGCTCGTCAAAGTGGGAAAGTCCTGGAAGATTGACTCGATGAAGCCAGGAAAGGGCGTTCTTATCCCCAGTAATCCAGGTATCCCTAACGGCTCTGGATGGAGTATTGGAAGCCTCAACTATACAGCCAAGGTCAATGCCAACAAGACGATATCTTTCACCGCAATGTCGGAAGGAGAAGAGCTGGCGTTCCGTCTTACGCCCAACCCAAGCAAGAAGAATGAATATGTGCTAGGTGAGGAGCCCAAAGGCTTCAATCCCTTCAGTGACACACCGAGGGCGCTTCTCATTGATGAAATCGGCTGCAAACTGCTCTGCCTCTATGACCAGAAAGGTCTGTTGCATAATTTTCTCGACGGAAAGGGTGTTGTCAGCGCAGCACAAGAGGCGAAGAGCAAGTGGGGCGCACAGTTGCAGGGCAGCTATACAGCAGCCGATGGCGAGTCCGTCGTCATTGATTGGCGGTCGGTGACTGTAGGAGGAAAAGAGGCACCCTATGAGCACCTGCTCTTCAACGATCATGTCACAGGTGTAATCAACGTCACGGGCACCAATCGCCTAAAAGGGATGTGGGAGGCCGTCATTTCACTCGACGGCATCACGCTTTACGAGGTGGAAGAAGACGAATACGGTATGTTTCACCGCAAGGGGCGCGAGGAGGCGCTGAAATGGGCCAGAAACGATTTTCCACGTTTTAACTATGCCAGTAGTTTCCTGCTCAATGACGGCCAGTTCCGTAAACTGAAAAAATCCACCCTCCGCATCATGCGCAATTCGATCCTCGCTCAGAACGGCTACCGTTTCCAGTCGAAGGATTTGCAGGATTATTTCTCCAAGTGGTCTTGGTATCATCCCAGATCCTCCAACAACGATATTGAGCTTAACTACATTGAACGTTTGAACGTCGAGCTTATCCAGGCAGAGGAGGCCCGTCCCGATGCAGACCGGTTTGTCACCGAGAAATGACAGTTCTCTCCATTGTTCTTCATAAAACGTGAAAAATTCAAAAATCTCATGTGCGTCTATAAAAAACCGCACAAAAATTATCATTTGAGCAATTTTATGCGTAATTTTGCACCTGATTTCGCTTTTTCAATGATACATCATGCAATGGTTAATTGACTTATTTACTTCCACAGACTCTGTCGCCCATATCGTGTTGTTATACGCAGTGGTGATTGCAGTCGGAGTCTATCTTGGGAAGATTAAGATCTTCGGCATATCTTTAGGCGTCACGTTTGTCTTGTTTGCCGGTATCTTAGCAGGCCACATTCATTTCACAGCCCCCACGACTGTATTGAATTTCTGTCAAGACTTTGGTCTGATTCTTTTTGTTTTCATGATAGGCCTCCAGGTAGGTCCTGGTTTTTTTGAGAGTTTCAAGCGCGATGGAGTCACCCTCAACGGATTAGCCTCCGTGACGATACTTCTCAACATCCTGGTGATGTTTGCCTGTTATTTTATCTTTTTTGAGACCAGCGATAAGTCCACTCTCCCCATGATGATCGGCACGCTCTATGGCGCTGTGACCAATACGCCCGGTCTTGGTGCCGCCACAGAAGCGCTGAACACTGTTTTCGACCAAGCCCCCCAGATTGCCTCTGGTTATGCTTGCGCTTACCCCTTAGGAGTGACCGGTATTATTCTGGCAACTATTGCCGTAAGATATATCAGCCGCAGCAAGTTGAAGGATGAAGAGGAAAAGTTGTCATCAGAAGAAGCCGATAATCCCCATGCCAAGCCCCACATGATGCATTTGCGTGTATCGAATGCCTATCTGGCAGGTCGCTCCCTACTTCAGATCAGCCAATTTCTGAACCGAGACTTTGTCTGTTCACGTTACCTGCACAATGGCGAGGTAAGTATTCCCAATAGAGATACGATTTTTGAGATAGACGATGAATTGCTCGTGGTATGCGCGGAAGCAGATGCCGAACCCATCAAGGCATTCATCGGTCCCGAGATAGATTCAGAATGGAATGTGAAGTTGGAACAGCAGCCCATGGTATCCCGCCGTATAGTGATCACCAACCCCTCGATCAACGGCAAGACGATGGGCAAGATGCATTTCTCGAGTGTATATGGTGTGAATGTGACCCGTATTACCCGCCATGGTATTGATCTATTTGCCAGCCGCAATATCCACTTCCATATAGGAGACCGCATCTTGGTGGTAGGTCCAGAAGACCATGTGAACCGTGTCGCCGACATCATGGGCAACTCCGTGAAACGTCTGAATGCGCCCAACATTGCCACGATTTTTGTAGGAATCATGGTCGGTATCATTTTTGGCAGTCTCCCCATCGCCATTCCCGGCATGCCAGTCCCCATGAAATTAGGTTTAGCCGGTGGCCCCCTCATCATCGCCATTCTCATCGGCCGTTTCGGATACCGCGTGAAACTGGTCACTTATACGACGACCAGTGCCAACATGATGTTGCGAGAAATCGGATTGGTGTTATTCCTTGCCAGTGTGGGCATCAAAGCCGGTGCAGGTTTCTGGGACACCATTATCTCAGGTGATGGTTTAAAATATGTCTATACTGGATTTTTGATTACTGTCATACCGATACTCATCATCGGTCCCATCGCCAAGTTGGTCTATAAATTCAACTATTTTATGGTTATGGGCATGCTTGCCGGAACCTACACAGACCCACCCGCCTTGGCCTATGCTAATCAAGTATGTTCTCGCGAAGCCCCCGGTGTGGGTTATTCCACTGTCTATCCATTGAGTATGTTTCTTCGGATTCTGACAGCCCAGATTTTGGTACTATTCTTCTGTGGTTGATCCACAGTCTTCTATCAGCTTATATCAAACACTTCAATGAAAAAAATCAAATTACTAACAGCCTTTGTCTTGTGCAGCCTCACGATGATGGGCCAAGGAGCCAAAAACATCAAGATCAATGAGGTGATGACCCAGAACACTGCGAGTATTGTGGACGAATACGACACCCATCTGGCCTGGATAGAACTTGCCAATGTGTCGTTCACCACCTACAATGTCCGCGGCATGTATATCGCCACAGACACGGCCGTACTCAACAAGGCGCTCAGTGCTCCGGACCGCATCTCCAAGATGAGCATTATCCCCAATAATGCGCCACGCACCAACCTTGGCGGTCGCCAGCACCTTATTTTCTTTTTAAACAGTCAGCCCACCAAGGGACATGCCCATCTCTCAGCCACCATTGACCCGAGCGGACCAGTATGGATTGGTCTATACGAAGGTAATGGAGTAGATTTGGTGGATTCTGTGACAGTTCCAGCCTCCCTTCCTGCCAACGCCACCTATGCGCGGACACAAGATGGCAGTGAAGAATGGGAAGTGAAGCCCTCCGACGCAGCCACCCCAAGCATCGAGAACTACATTCATGTGAATGAGAGCAAGATATCCGAAATCAAGCGCGATGATCCCCATGGTTTTGGTATCACAGTTCTTTCTATGGGTATTGTCTTCTCATGTCTGGCATTACTGTGTATTTTCTTCACCATTTTCGGTAAGATCATGAATCACCGTCAAGAACAGAAGAAAGCCAGTGACAAACAAGCTCGCAAAGACCGTTTGAACGCTGTTCACGACGAAGACGAGGATGATCGCGCCTTCCCGGGTGTTGTTGTCAAGAAGCACACCGGCGGTGAAGAAGACGCCGATGTCTATGTGGCCGTCATCTCAATGGCCATTAAGGAATACCTTGACAACACCCACGACCATGAAAGTGGAATCATCACCATCCATCCCAAGCACACCAATTGGACCAGAGTATAACCCAAACAACCCAGCACGATGAAATATCAATATAAAGTAAACGGTATCGATTACCAAGTAGAGATTGAAGAAATAGAAGGAACCATGGCCAAAGTGTCGGTCAATGGCAAACCCTTTGAAGTGGAGCTGTCACAACCCGTGAAAGCCCCTGTCCGCCACAAGAAAGTTGAGGTCAGTGCCCCAGCAACCCCAGCCCCGTCAGCATCCCAAGAGAAGGCTCCAGCCATCAAGCCGAAGGCAGCTGCCGGCACAGGTACACGGGTTCTCGCCCCCCTTCCCGGCACTATCACAGAAGTGAAGGTGAACGTAGGTGACACGGTGAAGACCGGCGATACGGTAGTGATCTTGGAAGCGATGAAAATGCAGAATAACATTGAAGCAGAATGTGATGGCAAGATCACCTCTGTTTTGGTAAGCCGTGGCGACACCGTCATGGAAGGCTCAGCACTTGTAACAATCGGATAAAGCCATGGGATTCATTGATTTTTTGTCAACCAAGTTTTTTGACTTCTTGACATATACAGGATTTGCCAATGCCACCATTCCCAACCTTTTGATGATCATCGTAGGAGCGATTTTCATCTGGTTGGCTATCAAGAAAGACTTCGAGCCCCTTCTCCTTGTCCCCATCGGTCTTGGTATCATTCTTGGCAACATACCATTCCGTGCCGATGCCGGGTTGGAGATCGGTCTTTACGAAGATAATTCCGTGCTCAACATCTTCTACCAAGGAGTGCGCCAAGGTTGGTATCCTCCCCTTGTCTTTTTGGGTATCGGTGCCATGACGGACTTCTCATCACTGATCAGCAATCCCAAACTGGTGCTGATTGGTGCAGCCGCCCAATTTGGTATTTTCGGAGCCTATATGGTGGCATTAGCTCTTGGATTTGAGCCTAACCAAGCAGCAGGTATCGCCATTATCGGAGGTGCCGATGGCCCTACCGCCATATTCCTCTCTTCGAAGTTGTGTCCCAACCTGATGGGTGCTATTGCCGTGTGCGCCTACTCCTACATGGCGTTGGTGCCTGTGATCCAGCCACCACTCATGCGTCTGTTGACCACAAAGAAGGAGCGCGTGATCCATATGAAGCCCACCCGCCATGTGAGTCAGACAGAGCGTATCCTCTTCCCCATCATCGGACTGCTGCTTACCACATTCCTGGTTCCATCAGGACTTCCACTATTAGGCATGCTGTTTTTTGGTAATCTGCTCAAGGAGAGTGGCAAGACCACTCGTCTGGCCAAGACTGCCGGCAGTGCACTCAACGATGTGGTTGTGATTCTTCTCGGTCTGACAGTAGGCTGCTCTACCCAAGCCAGTGAATTTCTTACCCTTAACACGATCAAGATATTCTTCCTTGGTGCGATGGCTTTCATTATTGCCAGTGCCAGTGGTGTGCTGTTTGTGAAAATGATGAATCTGTTTCTTCCTCAAGACAAGAAGATCAATCCACTCATTGGAAATGCCGGTGTGAGTGCTGTACCGATGAGCGCTCGTATCTCCAACAACTTAGGTCTGGAATACGACCGCCACAACTTCCTTCTCATGCATGCGATGGGTCCGAACGTGGCAGGTGTGATTGGATCAGCAGTCGCAGCAGGAACGCTGCTGGGATTCTTCTCATAAAGAGCTAAGCTAAAAGATGATAGCAGTCCCCGCCAATATTGGCGGGGACTTTTTTGTAATGGAGGCTCGTGATGAGGAAGAGGAGGAGGAGGAAAAAGGCGATGAGGAGGGGGATGATGGGGAGAGGGGTGATGGGTGTGATGGGGCTGCTGTGATACAGCAGCATACAGAACGGAGGATGAGAAGAGGGATGTGGGGTGAGGGGAATGGCGGGAGGAGGATGGCGGGGAAATTAAAAAGGGTGCCCCAACAAGCGGGGCACCCAAATGAGAAGAATGATTACATCGGGGATGCTTATCTATGATATTATCAGACTTATCAGACTTATCAGATTTATCAGACTTATCAGATTTATCAGATTTATTAGATTTATCGGATTTATCGGATAAACTTACAAGCCACCTGATTATGCGAACTGTCGGTAGCACGCGCCACATAGAAGCCCGGAGCGAGATGCGCCACACTGATGCGTGCAGAACCATGATGCAGAGAAACCTGTTGCTGTTCGATCAGACGACCATCTGTGGTATAAATGCCGATATCAGCTTTTCCGTTGAGTACATCCTCGTTTTTCACTGTAAGATGCTGTGCACCATAAACGATGCGGAACCCATTAGCTGCAGTGATAATCTTTCTTTCACGGATGTTCACCGTCTGGTCCACCTCCGTCATATAACTGGTCAGCAAGTTGGCTTTCTCAATTGTGGGGACATTCATCAGATAAACATCAGCCGCACCATCAGGGAATCGTCCGACAGTAGAGTTACCATCATGCGCATCAAAAGCCATCACATCACACCAGCTCATGTCAGCAGCATAGAGCGCCATGATGTCACCATTCCCTGAAATTTTGAAAGAGGCATGCAAAGCACTATTGGTGGTCGCTCTTTGGTCACACCAGATCACGAGGTATCCATGTGGCGGAATGACCGTATTGGCAGAAGTTTTTCCTTTGGTGATCTGATATTTGGTCGGTTTCTCCAGATTATCAGTCAGATACATCCCTTCCACATCCACCTCATGGTCAGTAGTATTGTAAAGTTCCACCCAGTCAGCCTTTTTGGCATAGTCATTGACAAAACAGTCATTAGAGGCACTGACCTCATTGATTCTGACCGGACATACTTTTTCCACCGCCATCTCAGATTCTGTCAGCGGTCTGAAACTTGCGACCAAGTTGACATCCCCCTTTGGCAGATCAATCTCTGGAGAAGTAGCAAAGTAAGCATCAGTTTTTCCATATATAGAAGTGACCAATTGCGCATCCCAATAGAGATCAGTAGAGCTACCACTATTGTTATGCACCTCCACAGCGATCATGTTGCTCCCCTTTCTGAAAAGATTCACAGGCAGTTCCATCACGCCATTGTCAGGATTACCCGGAGCGTAGGAAGAAGCGTAGGTATTGTAAGACACCTGACCATCCGGCATGTTATAACGCCCAGCCTCGGTGCCGTTGACATAGACGATCAGTCCATCATCGATAGTGAATCTAAGCGTCATTTTGTCATTAGCAGAAGGAGTAACATCCAAATTGAAGGCATGACGGAAATATGCCGTCGGACGTTTTTGAGAAGCGTTATTGCCATAATCGAGTGTTGTATTCACATCCTCCTTTCCATATCCGAGAGGAGCACTTCCCTGTCTCCATCCATCCTCGCTATAAGAAGGAGCCGTCCAGTTGGCGTTATCCAGTGAACCTTTGTCATAATATCTCCACGAATCCCCATAGGAGATCAGTTGCTGTCCCTCAGCATTGGCAGCGACCCATCCTTGGAAAGCATATCCGGCAGGAGGCATCGCCCTCAATCTTACAGGTGGGAAGAGATACCCGTCGAAATATCCTGTAGGCACCTGCATGCCATTGATGAGCAGTTGTGCCCCCTCCACATCACTGCGAAGCACCGATCTCTGAGGACTGGTGTTGTTGAGTTGCATGAGATAATAGTTATGCAATGCACTTGTAGCCGGACTGAGCCATCTCTCAAGACTACGTCTCAGCGAATTGGCCGTATTGTTGACCGACAGTCCCTCCAGTCTCATGGCCGGATTGACTCTGTCTGCCAGATTGTCGATAATGCCCAGTGCTCTTTTTGCCTCGAAGACACTTCCGCCCATGATAGAATAGGCATCAATGAATTTTCTACGGAATCCATCATTATTAAGCAGATTTCTGAATAATGTTACGAATTTGATTGGAGCCGTGATTCTTCCAAGAGTCACAGGATAGAGTTGGTCAAAGGTATAGACCTCCTTTCCCATAAAGAGATTGAACGGATCATTTGTATTAAACGCCCCGTCGAGGTCGAAAACGACAAATCTGAATTTTCCATCCTCTGTTTTTCTGAATCCTTTGACATTGTTTTGTGGCCAGTCCCAATTGCCCATAAACATCTCCGCCGCCATATAGTTGGCATACGCATCGATATCGAGCATTTTACATATTTCCGCGTAAGTCTCCGGATTGGCGGCATCTGGCGACAGTTCGTCCACCAGATGGAGGAAAGCGACCTCATCACCACATTTCTGCACATATCCAGAGTCGGGCGACATCTCAAACTGGTCAATGTCCTCTTCATCCCAACCATAATTAGCATAAACATAGTGCTTATTGTTGGGCTCTCTTACATTGAGCACACCAATATATTGTCCGTTGATGAACTCATGAACCGGCTGATAACTCTGCACATCGATATCAATGCCCGAAGACTGCATGATATATTGCAAGGCCGGATCTTTGAACCGGCAAGTATTGTCATTGCCACCGTTTCTTACCTGAAGAGTGCGGTTCCGGATATATGGTTTATCCTTGAAAAAAGGATAATCGAGATTTTTGTTACCCCCCAGTTCTTTGTTACCTTTGAGTTTGAAAGCATGAGGAGAAAATGCCCTACTCCAACCTCCACACATCTCAAGGTTGGCATCCTGATTGATAACCATCTCTCCATCCTCAGTGATATAAGAGAAATTGACCGGTCTCTCCCAGTCCATATTCCAGTTGCAGCGCGTCGAGCTACCATTTCCAGGTCTTCCGTTGGCCCCCCTTACCATGACACCCAGGTAGTCATCATAGAGGAATCGAGGATCCGACACCACAGAAAGGATCGGCAACGAATAATCTTTATCCTGATAAATATAAGAACGCGTTGTCACTCTTGATGGCAACATTCCTTTTGCAAAGAGGCGGAACCGATAGCTCATCGTCTCATTGACAGCGAATTGGCCATTGGTGCTAGTCGAGCCATTCGTCATGGTGGGCAACGTCCCGTCGGTCGTATATCTGAGCGTGCACCCCGCAGGAATCGTGACATTCACACTGAGCGAACCCGCAAAAACCTGTGAAGGCAGGTCGACGGCAGGCGCCTGCAATTGTGTCTCGGCAAACTCAACCGTCGCATTGTTTTTTCCAGGAGTTGCCTGTGCAGCATATCCCCAAGTCTCCCCACCGTCAGAGGTACGGGCATAACTGATACGCTCCAATCCCTCTGGATACGCCTGTTTGGCAAAGACCCTACTTCCATCACTGATGACGACAAGTCCCCCATCAACATCCAGTTTGAAAGGCACATTCAACTGATAAAGTTCATTACTGTCGAACCACAGCAATTTATACTCATGAGGATTGACGACCCCGAAAGCGTCAGGAATTTGCCATTTAGCCAAATCGTTCTCATCATCAGAGACATACAATCCCCCCAACCTTGCAGGCTGATTTGTCGGATTATAAAACTCTATCCATCCATCAAAATTATTGGCAGGACTGATGAACTCATCCACGTTGGAAGCCATGATCTCATTGATGACGATAGACTTGTCAGAAACGGTTCCGCTATCCACGGTGATGTTGACCGAAGCCCGAAGGTTGGTGCCATCGATTGTCTCTGCGGAGATCACAGCCGATCCGGCACCCACAGCCGTGACGACGCCATTCTCATCCACCGTAGCTACAGACGTATTGTTAGAAGACCATTTCACCTTATTGAATAATACACCTTCAGGTGAGATGGTAAATGAACAATTAGCCTTTTCTCCTACAATCAGCTCATCCCTATCGATCGTGATCTTCAAGTCAGTAGCCTTGACAAATTCTCCACCATATTCCAATTTAAAATTGTCAAACAAGCACCAGTTTGAAGAAATGGTCTCATTCGTATATAAGCCAATAAGAGCCTCACCGTCAGATAAGACATCGAAAATCAAAGAGTTTTGGTATGCCCCACGAGCGAAAGCCTCACTTCCGGAAGCCATGCCATCGGGATAAAACTCCCGATTATCATAAGACCAGCAATTGTTGTAGTAATCCGTAAAAGAGAAATCGAATACGCTATGAATCGGAATAGAATTCGTGTTTCCGAAGAGATAAGCATGATTCTCTTCTCCATTCTGGTGTGCCCAATAAGCGTAGTCATTAGGTCCATCCCGATAATAAGCCTGTGCAGACAACCGGTATTTTCCAGGCGCGAGTCCATTTATGGTCTGTTGGATATTAAAATATCCATTCCAGAACTCCATACAGTCAAAGTTGGCAGTTTGTGAAGAAGCATTGCTCCACCAATTCCATCCCTCAGTAGAATTGTTTCTGAAAGTAGGATTCACAACAAAGAGATCCGTCACATCTGTCCATGCCAAATCATCTCCCGATTTCACATTGATGGTTACTGAGGCCGACAGATTTGAGCCGTCAGCCGTTTTCGCGATGATATTGGCCTTTCCGACCCCTACTGTCATCACGAAACCAGACTCATCAACGATAGCCACAGAAGGATTATCTGATGTCCAAACCACCTTTTGAGAGAACACATTATCAGGTAACACCTCTGCCCAACACCAGGTCGATTCACCAACCAACAATTCTGTATTATCTATATGAACAATGACATCTGTGGCCTTGACCATCTCCCCTTCAAATTCCAGGCGGAAGTCATCGAAAATGCACCAGTTGGAATATTCATAGTCATCAGAACATCTGATACCAATACTCACACCTTGTTTTGATTCATCCAAGTCAAATTCCAGCACATTCACGTACTTATCCTCCAAGAAAGCCATTTTAGCAGCCCACATATTGTCGGGATAATAAGTCACATTGTCATTTGTCCAATAACCATTTGCCGGCTGATTGAAAGAATCAGAATAGACACTTTTCAATGTATTGGTGAAATAGAATTCCTGCCAATTGCCATCTTGAGAAAGATCCATATAACTGACATACATCTCAGCGATGACGTTTTCAGTCCCATTGACATATCTGGGATAAGCCACCACATTATCCGCACACCGATAATACCCATGAACCTTCAGCCGATAGTGTCCAGGAGCCAGGGAATTAATATCTTGGCGAATATTGAAATACCCATTCCAGAATTCCATACAGTCATAATTAGCTGTTTGTGACGCGGCATTGCTATCCCAGTACCATCCTGTCGTCTGGTCATTATCAAAACCCGGATTTTCGAGTAGCAAATCAGTCACATCCACCCAATCCGCAAAAGCCCCGAAAGACAACAACGACATTCCGAAGGCCATCAAATAGCGTTTGATATAAGAAATCATTATCTTTTTATTTTATATTGTTAGAATATTTCCTCACATTTTTACCTCTTTTTTCGATATAGACCCCCTTAGGTTGGTTGACAGCCTGTCCGGACAAAGAATATCTCCTCACCTCATCCTTATCCTGTCCTTCCAAGGTGGCAGACTCGATGGCATCAGGATCGTAGACAATGTCCATCGTCTTTCCGTTCCATATGCTGAGCACCTGGAGGTTGTCGAGTTTGTAGATAATGGCAGTGAAGTCATCGATGACAGGTCTTGTCTTGGACACCTGCACCCATGCTCCATTTTGGAGTACGAAACTACCTTTCGGAGCTCTTGCAGACGTTTGGAAGAAACCCATCAAATTGTTCTCATCAGCATAGGGAAGCGGTTCTTTTGCTTTCTCACCATATTCATAGAACGTGATTTGTTCCCCCTCAGCCAGATAGATACAAGGTTGTCCCGCCTCAATGGTCTCTACAGGTTCGATACATATTTTTGACAGGTCGCTGAGGATGCCGGCAATACGATAGGTAGTTGTCCCTTCAGGTGTCTGGTATGCATAAGGAAGGCAAGCTGTCCCCCACTCCCCTGCAGTAGAATTAATCATCCTTATCGGATGGAAGAGCAAGTTGAAGTCAGTGGCACACCACCATCCCTCACGCTTGTCACCGTTATTCTCCGCATTTCCGAAGGGATGCCATGCATTGTCTACAGCCCCCTGTTTAGAACTGACGAATCCGATGGTCAGGCTACCACCTTCCCCGACATAGACAGGTGTGGATGTCAGTGTCTGCCAGATATTTCCAACGGTCGGGATGTCAAAAAAGTCATACTCCAGGTTAGGTGTAGTGGCCGTTTCCTTATCCGTCTTGATATATCCATGCTGGTCGCTGAGGCAATAGTGCTCTGTGGTAGCCTTGCATTCCAGTGCATACAATCCCTCAGGCAGCTTATCCAACTTTTGTCGTACCTCCATGGTCCTGGTCTGTCCTAATGAAGCGTTCAAATTGCTCCACCATGCATTCCAGCACGTTTTTCCTTTCACCGTATTTGTTCTCTGGTCACCACCAGTATAGGTACCCACCTTGACCTCCCATCCGTTGGAAGTGGCAAATTTCGGTTGTATAGGTTGGTTCTCAGCAGTCACCATAGGAAGGAATTCAGCCATTGCTTTTGACAATTCTGCAGAAGCCATACAGATCCCGTCGGCATCGGCAGCCGTTTTCGCTTTCTCCAACGCCACCTCCAACGCTGCTTTTTCAGGGAATTGCCATGTTGACACTTTTTCAGCTACGACGAGTAAAGAATCGATGGTCTTCTTGGATATGATTGCATTGAGTACACCATCCACGGCATTCTCAGCCATCGCCAAAGCCTCATCATCCGTGCCGGTGATGGCAGCCAGTTGCCCTGTCATATCATCATTGAGTGCGGGAAGTGTCACATTATAAGTTTTGATAGCCTCCGCCTGTTTTCTGCAAGCCCCCACCCCATCAGCGACAGCCTCATTTCGTGTGGAGAAAAGCGGTCTCAGTTCCACCTTATCAATCTGAGCGGTAGCAGAGAGCCATCTGAAAGCGAGGAGGAATTTGTCATATTTGTCGCTATTGAAGACGAACGATTGTTTGTTCCAGTCATTATTGTTTTTCACCTGAGCCACCACTTTTGACTCACTTGAGCCATTCTCACTCAAACTAGCGATGACGAAACTGCCAATATTTTTAGAAGAGATGCTGAAGATGTAATCCTGTCCTGGTTGGATGTCGATCAGTTGTTTGATAGAAGCCACATTGTCTACTCCACCTGAGCCATAGGCCTGGAGGTAAGGTCCTCCCTGATAGCCACCTTCAGCCACAGCTTGAAAATAAGGAAGGCTGATAGGTTTGCCATTACCCGCATTCCATCCGGTCATTCCCATATTGAAATCCCCATTGCTTATCAGATTACCTCCGGCATAAAAGGCAAGGCCCTCGGTGGTCTGCACCATATCACCCACGCCCAGGTCATCATTGGTATACCGGTCCATTCCCTGCAAGTCGACGATATGTATCCGGTATTGCGCCCCCTCAGGTGAATTTTCATCCACATAGGAATATTTAGCCGCTGTTTCTTTTTGTTCGATGACATCGAGCACTTCCCATTGTCCACCTCTGAGTTTCCGTTGTACCTCCATGAGTCTATTGAACTCACCATTTTTATCATACCAAGATAAGACAGCATTACCATCATTGATCACCATCTGATAATCAGAGATGCCATATTGTCTTGGAGTGGTAGGGACGAAATCGTATTTTTTCCTATATCCAACTCCCGTATTCATACCAGCATAGAACTCACCTGCAGGTGTGAGCGTACCATTGCTGAGGTAGAGTTTTGAACAGTTAGCCTCACTGTTCCAATAGAAATAGCGTTCGATATAATCCCAACTATTGAGATTGTTGCAGATATTCTGCACGGCCGTCTTATTCTGATTGAGTTGGCTTTGTGTGGGATTGTCACGATTATTACCTGTGGCAACCCCAAAGATGCCGTTATTGTTCCATGATGCTCCCCACACCCATTCTGAGATCCAGATGGGCCGGTGATATCTGTCCACCCAACTGGACTTGATACTGCTGAAGCTTCCTTCCGGCCAATAGCAATGCAAGTCGATGATATCGCATCTCCATCCTCTGGCATCGATAGAATCGAGAAACGCCCTCAGATGATTGATGCTACCATCATGAGAAGAAGGCGAACAGAGTCTCATGCCAGTAGCCATCAGGTTCTCCCAATTATCAAGAATCTGGTCCACCGTCTGCGGATGATCATCAGCCGAATTACCCGGTTCGTTGTTGGTTTTCATATGCGGAGAATACGTCACACTTCCACAAGCACTGGCAGAAGGCCAGTCCTCGTAGATATGATGCGGAACACATTCGGTATCATTTCCTCTGTTTTCCCCCAATCCGAAAGAGTAGCAACTCGTCACATTGAGTTTGGCACAAGGATCAGCCCTCGTATCATTAGCTATTCCTGCCTTACTATTGTCATTCCACTTGAAGATACGATAAGACGATATTCTTCCGGCCAGGATCTCAGGCAACTGAGCGATCTCCAAGTCATTGTCGTCAGCGATGAAGCATCTGCTGTATCCCCTACCCCTTGGCAAAGTGGAGAATGTGACCATATATCCCCTCTTCAGTTTGAAACTCTGAATGCGGTTATTGAGTTTTTCCGCGCTCAAGGTATTCATGAATCCCCCACTGTTCTCCAATCCGAAATCATTGACAGCCTCACCCTCAAAATTAGGTTGCGAAAACACAGTCAGAGGTTTGATATCACTAGCATAAGGCATAATGATCGCTCCCCTATTGTGGATTTTTACCTGGCAGTTAGTGTTGTTGACAGCCCTTTGTCCGTTGATTTTCACATGAGAGAGTTGCGCGATGGCCTTAGAAGGTTTCAACGCGGTAAAAATCAGCACCGCATGTTCTGTGTTGACGATATCAATCATCCCCTGATCCGAGAAAGGCGTATCAGAGGTGATCATATAGTCAACATCGTCAGTAATGACGACATTCTCCGAAACCTGTTTGACCACAACCGATGAATTGGCCGATACGTTGACCGACATCATAACACAGATGAATGTGATCAGAAATTTAAAGGTTTTTCCCATAGGTCAGTTATTTAATAAATTATCATTTCAACAGATTAGTCTAAAAAAAAGGGATTGTAGATTGTAGACTGCAAATATAAAGAAAAATGGGCGCAATACAAAGTAAGAGGCAAAGTTTTTTACGCTCATTTGTAAGAAGTCTCCCCTATTTGAAACAGTCCTATAGTCCTATTGATTATTGAAGTGGCATTTCTATACGTTACACTTCGCCATTATTAGCTTTCAGTCGATGTAAAATGAAAGTTCCATCGGTCACATAGCCTTCTATGCCCCCCGGTAAAAATAAAAAACTTTGTATTTTGCTTTGTATTCCACTCGGTTTGCACTATCTTTGCCAGTGGCATTGCGATAAAAGCGACACGAGCCAGAAGAAAAGATGAAAAAAGTTACGATCATCATCCCCTGTTACAATGAGGAGGCATCTCTTCACCGTTTATTTGACGCCCTCATCCACCTGATGGAATCAAATGACGGCTATGATTGGGAAATCCTTTTTGTGAATGACGGGAGCAAAGACGGCACCTTGTCATTGATCCGAGAGATGCGCAGTAAAGATTCCCGTTTCTGCTATGTGGATCTGTCGCGTAATTTTGGCAAGGAAGCAGCGATGCTGGCTGGTTTCGACCATGCCTGTGGTGATTGTGTCGTCATCATGGATGCAGATCTGCAACATCCCCCATCAGTTATTCCCGAGATGCTTCGCCTATGGGAAGAAGGCTATGAGGATGTCTATGGCCGCCGCACCACCCGAGGAAAGGAGAGTTGGCTCCGCAAACGTCTGACCCGTTTTTATTACCATATTCTTCAGAAATCCACCCGTGTGGAGGTCTTACCCAATGTGGGAGACTTTCGCCTTCTTGACCGCAAGTGCATCGAAGCACTCCGTCATCTCCGTGAGACAGAGCGGTATACAAAGGGCATGTATTGTTGGATAGGTTTCCGCAAGAAAGAAGTATATTTCGAACAAGGTGACCGCCAGGAAGGTCAATCCACGTGGAATTATCACAGTCTTTTCAACTTAGCGATCAACGGCATCACCTCTTTCACCACCGCTCCATTACGTTTTGCGACATTTTTGGGATTGGCAGTATCTCTATTGGCCTTTCTCTATATGTGCTACATACTCATCAAGACCATCTTTTATGGTGATCCTGTGCAAGGTTTTCCGACCCTGATGACAGCCATCCTCTTTTTAGGTGGTGTTCAACTCGTCTCATTGGGTATCATAGGAGAGTATATCGGGAGAATCTTCATAGAATCAAAAAACCGCCCCGTATATATAGTAAACGACTATGAGGGAAGGAAGAATGAAAATGAAAGATGAAAAATGAAAAATGAACAGATAAAAGAAAACAAACAATCGAACGAACAAACAAATTAATCAATTATGAAAAGGATTTATCACACTCTATTTTTGCTTATGGCCATCCTGCCATCATTTGGTCAGAAGCAATTGAATATCCAGTTAGAAAACACCAGCAGAATAGACGCGAACAACTATCCTGTCAATATTTCACTCAATGACATCGGCTATCAAGTCCGCTCTGCCTTGGTGACCCTCAACGGTCAAGAGATCGCCAGCCAACTTGACGACATAAACGGAGACGGAATTGCAGATGAATTGTTTTTTCTGACAGACATTCCCAAGAAAAGCAAGAAACATCTATCGGCAACACTCTATCCCGAAGGAGCACCCAGAGAATACCCCTCCAAGGTATATGTGGACATGATGCTCACCAACAAGAAGATCAAGGAAAGCAACAAGCAAGATCTGTATATCAGTCAGTTGACAGTCGACCGTGGTGTGAATCCTTATTCCATGCTCCATCATCATGGCGCCGCCTTCGAGAATGAGTTGGTGGCATACCGTATCTATTTCGACCATCGGCAGACCGTCGACATCTACGGCAAATACCGTAAGGGGTTAGAATTGAAAGAGACGCAATTCTATCCCGATGCGTCGCAGAAAGCCGCCGGTTATGGTGATGATGTGTTATGGGTAGGCAACACTTTAGGTTTAGGCACATTGCGCGGATGGGACGGTTCCGCTCCCACCATGCTGAACGACGTGGCCCACCGGGGCCAGCGCTTGGTAGCCCGAGGTCCACTTCGCACCATCGTAGAAGTGAAAGACGAAGGATGGATCCAGCAACCAGGAGCCCAGCCTGTGGATATGTGCACCTATTATACTCTTTATGCTGGAAGGCGAGACTGCCAGGTAGACGTGTTCTTCAACCGTAACGTCAATGATATGCGTTTCTCGAGCGGCCTCATCAATGTGAAGAACTCCACCGAGTACAGTGACAAGCAAGGTCTGCGAGGTTGTTGGGGTACCGACTGGCCCGTATCAGAGAAAGATTCTGCCGGTCATAAGCGTGAGACCGTGGGTTTGGGTATTTGCATCCCTCGCGAAAATATGGAAAAAGAACTCAGCGCAGACAAAGACAACTACCCCTATGTGATTAAAATAGACGGCAATCGTCTCACCTACCATATCACATTCTGCAGTGACAACGAGACCTTTGGCATGCACAGTGCCAAAGACTGGTTTGCCTATCTGGAAGAATGGAAGAAAGCGCTGGCAGTCAAAGTGATTGTGAAGACCGAATAAGGATGCTTAAGGTGCCTTGCTCTTTGGTTTCAAGACAGTGACCCTGTTGACAAGTTCCAAATTATAATGCTCATAGTGCCGTGGGATCCGATTATCATCGTAGATTCCCATGTGTAAGGTATCCACCAATTTGGCGACATTTGCGGGCAACACCTTATTCAGGTCATCCTGTGTAAGCAAAATGCAAGGCACCGCCTTGAGCACCTCCTGCGGATTCTTAAGGTTGAGCGGGTGTATTTGCTTTCTCGACTCATAGACCAGTTCCATGCGCAATTGGTCATCTGCATTGTAATAGATGGGTAACCTGCGCAATTCGTCATATCCCTGCAGGATGCCAAGGCTCTTCCGCTGGCTATTGCCGAAGACCCCACCGATAGAACCGAGCAAGAAGCATTCCATCACAAAGAACAAGGCTGCAACCCCATAGATGATTCCTTTGGCCTCTCCTCTTTTTGTTGACAAGGCCACATAGATACAGATGGAGAAAAGGAACAGATAGACGAAAAGTGCCGTACCCACATCAATCAGGTGCCATGTCGTCATGCGGAAATGGATAAAGAAAGGCAAAGCGAAAATCACCAGTGTGATGAAATATCCGTTGAAATAGAAGAAGCCCTTCTCCCATTTACCATGCGCCCTTTTCTCTAAAAAATAATAGAGCAAGCAAGCCACGGACAGAGCACAGGGAGCCGCCATCGGCACCAAGTCAGACATATCTTTCCTTGGAACCAGCGACTGCACGATCAATGTGACAAGCATCCACACGACAGCCAAGAAATACAACCTTCGGGTGCTCACTTTTTTCACCCAGAAAGGAACGATCAAGGAAGCCAAGACAAAGAAAGCCCAGATGCCCGTTTCGCCAAAGAATCTCCAATAATAGTACCATGGCCTAGTGTTACTGATCCACGCATCCATTTCATTGGACAAGGCCTCAGAAAATGCATCCGGGTGAGATGAAAACAGGTAGATATACCACCATCCAAAAGTACATAACGCCACTATAACAAGGAGTAATGTGGGCAGCCATTTACCCTTCATCTCAGGTTTTCTCGCCATACTCATGGTGACCATGAAAGGCAACAACAAAGAATAGAACGCCACGGATCCGTTGCCTAAGAAAGACAATCCCATCATCAGTCCAGACAGCAGCGCCCATCTCCACTTATGAGGGAAAGGATAATAACGTGCGTCATACAGCATTTTCAGTAGGAAATAGATGGCAGCCATCATAAAAGCATAGCCATAGATGCCCCTATTGACCACGCGACCCGAATAAATGACATTATAACAGGTGATGAAAATGATGGTGGCCGTCTCCGCAAACCCCCGTCTGCGCTCAAGATACCGAGCCGTCGCGAAGAAGAAGAGCGCCCACATGACACCCATCATTCCCACAGGGATACGCTGCGCACTAAGGTTATCAGGCAACAACCATTCCATAATGGCAGCCCCCCATCCGGAAAGAGGCGGTACGCCCAGTCTCAACTCCCCATTCATTGTGGGCAGGAGCCACGATCCATTTTCCACGATTTCTCTGCCCGTAACAATCGTTTTTACCTCAGCACCGTCAGTAGGCAACACACCATTGTTGACAAAGAAAGCAGCCAGGCACAAGACCACGAGCAGCAACGTCTCAAATTTCACTTTTCTCATGACATTCATCGAAGAGTCATTTTATTTTCGACAAAGATATAAACTTTTGGAAAAACGGCAAAATATTTTCATCAAATTGCCATCATCATGGTCGGAATATCATATTAACCGATACGTCTTGAGAAAAAGAACTGTCTTGTCGCACAGAAGAAAAGCAAAGTTCCCAACAACTGTGCGACAGCCACCATCATAAACGCCATACGATAGCCCACAAACTCCGCCATCAATCCACCTGCCAACACACCTATTCCGATTCCCAGGTCCCATGAGACGAGCAAGGTGGAATTGGCCGTCCCCCTCTGGTTATTGGTACCCATCTGAATCATCATATTCATGAATGCCGGCCACACACGTCCGTTGCCCAGTCCGAGCAATAAAGGCGAGAGATAATAGCCCACCTCATTGGGACAAAGAACAAAGATCGCATAGGCAGCAGATGAAAGAATGGTCCCTTCCGCCGCATTTTTTGTGAGTTTGCCTTTCCTCAATGATTTAGACCCCACCAGTCTGGCCATAATAAGCCCCACTGAGAGCAACATGAAAAATACCCCAGTGCCACCAGTGATCCCCATCACCTCCTTGCTATAGATGGCCAGATAATTTTGCAAGACCCCAAAGCAGAATCCAAAAAAGACCATATTGAGTGCCAACAACCATCCTTTTATCAGAAAGAATCTGTCGAATGAGATCGATTTCTTATCTTGAATAATCTTTTTCTTTGGTAGATGGACAGTACTGTCGACCGCCATCCCTATCCCCGCCACAACCAATGCCAGCCAAAAAAGCAGATGAAAACTAGATTTGAAATGATAGATAGCGATCGCGATAGAAGGGGCAAAAGCCATCGCCAGATTGTTGCTCAAGCCATAATATCCGATCCCCTCATTTCTTCTGCTTGAAGGCAAGACATCCACAGCCACAGTGCTGTTGGCCACCGTCAATGCCCCAAAAGGTCCTCCGTGCAAAGTCCTGACGATGGCAAAGAGCAACAAAGACCCCGCCGCCAGGTATCCAGCAAAGAAAATGAAGAAGAGCGCAAAGAAGAACAACAACATCCGCTTGCGGTCGAAACTATCGACAAGGAATCCCGAGAACGGTCTGGACAGCAATGCCGTCACCGTATAGCCAGACAAAACGATGCCGATCATATCCTTTCCAGCACCGAAACACTCACTCAGGTAAATGGGCAACAGAGGAGCCAAGAGATAGAAGGCGAAGAATAGAGAGAAGTTCGCCACCATCACTTTGATGTAATTCGAGTTCCAAAGTTTGTCCATCACCATTTTCTCCATCATAAATGTGGAGATAGGAAAGCCCCATCTCCACAAAGATAAAATATCATTTACTCATTCTACAGAGAGCCCAGCCTTATTGATGCTGTTCCCTCAGCAGGTCGTTGACCGTCTTGACCGGGTTGAACGTGGACAGCGGCACCTCTACGAAGACGGTATTCCAATTGCTCATGGCACCATTCCACAGTCCAGGCAATTCGAGTGCTTTCAACTCTTTTCCGTTTTTGCTCTTGCTGCTGATGAATCCAGTGGTCTTATCCACGAAATCAGGCAGAGAGAATGGATTACCCTTGAAGTCCTTCACCGCACAGACCAGGTCGACCGGATTGAAATGAGTTCCCTCAGTAAACATTTTCTGGTATTCCTCATTGCTCTTATCTATCTGGCTGCTCTCCAGGATCTGCAGGCTCACGGTCCCATCCTGGTTATAGGTAAGGAACGGTCCACCACCCGGTTCGCCGACATTCTTCACCACGCCACATACGCGCATAGGTCTATTGAGTTTTTCCTTGAGGTAAATCACCAGTTCAGCATCCTCAAGGAGTTTGATATCCGCCTTTCTGCAGCAAAGATCTCTTTGCACGAAATGGATGATTTCCTCCAGTTTGTCATGGTCATATTTACCACCTTCAAGCACCTCCAAATATTCGAAAGCCTTTTTCTGCAGAGTGACAAGGACGCCCGCGATCAACTGCTTATAGGTGACGGTGTCGTCCTTGAGTCTATCAGGCACCACATTATCGATGTTCTTGATGAAGATCACATCAGCATCAATCTCGTTGAGATTTTCGATAAGCGCACCATGTCCACCCGGTCTGAACAGCAGTTCGCCATTCTCAGTACGGAAAGGAGTATTGTCCGGATTGGCAGCGATGGTATCAGTGCTTGGTTTCTGTTCTGAGAATGAGATATGATATTTGATACCATATTTCTGTGCATATTTCTCCTTTTTCTGAGCCACCATCTGCTCAAAGAGCTCCATGTGCTCATGGCTCACAGTGAAATGTACATTAGCCTCACCATTGCTGGCAGCATAGAGAGCCCCTTCCACGAGATGCTCCTCCATGGGTGTGCGTGCACCATCTTCATATTTATGGAACAAGAGCAGTCCTTTTGGCAGTTGTCCGTAGTTGAGTCCACTCTCTTTCAGCATATTCGCAACGACAGCCTTATACTTTCCCTCAGCCATCAGCTGGTCAATTCCCATTCCTTCATTCTCCTTGCATTTATCATCCAGTGCATTGAAGAAAGCAAAAGAATGGATGTTGTCGAAATATGTCTTCTCAAATTTGGTGGTAGGAACGTCATAGTCAGCCGAGAGGAAGGCAAACATATCCTTGAACATACGGCTGGCAGCGCCAGATGCAGGCACGAACTTAACAATTTTCTTCCCTTCAGCCTTGTAGGCATTCCAAGCTTCAATCATTTTATTCCGCTCTTCTTCATCAGGAGCCACAATACCTTTTCCCACTGCAGCAGCAGCCTCGAGGCGAAGGAAGGGGAAACCAGTCTTGAATTCCTCGAGTTGCACAGCGATTTGCTCCTCAGTAATACCTTTGGCAGCGATTTGTCTTAGATCTTGTTGTGATAACATAATAAAATTAGATTTAATAACGTGAATGTTGTATTATGTCACAAATTTACTTACTTTTTCCCGAAATCAAAAATAAATAGTGCATTTTTTCACATTCGCATCTAAAGATTTTTATAAAGAGATCAAGGTATGAGAACAGAATAGTTTTAGAAGATAAATTACCTTGATATATTTCTGTTTCTCGGATTAAATTAATACCTTTGCAATGATGATGCCGTCTAATAGCCAAAACGCATCCTATACTCATTTTATACCGAAGAACGAAAAGATATGGAGAGATTGGAATTTTCAAGAGAAGAACAGCAAGCCGTTACCGAACAGATGTTAGCACTTCGTGAGATGCTGGGCGACTCATTATCGCCAGGAGACATAGCGAAGATAGATGAATATATCAAAGAAGCCCTTGAACTCCAGACGGTCCAGCGCGATGTTTTTGGTCTTAACCCTATTTTATTTGGTCTTCAGACCGCGCGTATAGCGATCGAGGAGACCGGCCTTCGCCGTGAAGGACTGTTGGCCATCATCATCTATTTCTCACAAGCCAGTCAACATCACAGCAACGAGGAGTTGGTGGCAGATTTCGGTCCCGGTGTCGCACAGATTATCCATGGTTTAGGTCGCGTGCAGGAACTTTATAAGAAAAGTCCCGCTGTAGAAAGTGAGAATTTCAGGAGTCTGCTGCTGTCGTTTGCCGAAGACATGCGTGTGATCCTGATCATGATAGCCGATCGTGTGAATCTGATGCGCCAGATCCGTGATACCGATAAGAAGGAAGAACAGCAACGAGTGTCTGAAGAAGCCTCATATCTCTATGCCCCATTGGCCCATAAGCTCGGTCTCTACAAGTTGAAGAGCGAATTGGAAGATCTGAGTCTGAAATATCTGGAGCATGATGCCTACTACATGATCAAAGACAAGCTCAATGCCACCAAACGCTCACGCGATGCCTATATTGAACGATTCATCGGTCCTATTGAGGCCAAATTGCATGAAGCTGGTCTTCGGTTTCACATGAAAGGTCGCACGAAGAGCATCCACAGCATCTGGCAGAAGATGAAGAAGCAGAAATGTGGTTTTGAAGGCATTTATGACCTATTTGCCATCCGTATCATCATTGATGCGCCAATAGAGAAGGAGAAGATGCAATGCTGGCAGACCTTTTCGATCATCACCGACATGTATCAGCCCAACCCCAAGCGTATGCGCGACTGGCTCTCCGTGCCCAAATCCAACGGTTATGAAAGCCTTCATATCACAGTGCTCGGTCCAGAAAACAAATGGGTGGAAATACAGATACGCTCTGAACGGATGGACGAGATCGCCGAGCGCGGTTTAGCAGCCCATTGGCGCTATAAGGGTGTGAAAGGCGACTCCAATATCGACGACTGGTTGAAAAACATCCGTGCAGCCCTTGAGAGCAAGGACGACCTTCAGATGATGGACCAGTTTAAGATGGATCTATATGAAGACGAAGTGTTTGTCTTCACCCCCAAAGGAGATCTGTTGAAATTCCCAAAAGGCGCCACCGTACTTGATTTTGCCTACCACATCCACTCCAATGTGGGAAATCACTGTGTAGGCGCCCGTATCAACGGCAAGATGGTGCCCGTGAGAGAAATGCTTCATAGCGGTGATACGGTAGAGATTCTGACCTCCAACAACCAGAAGCCCAAGCAAGACTGGCTTCAGATTGTGAAATCATCGAGGGCAAAGTCGAAGATCCGTCTGGCGCTGAAAGAGACCCAAGTGAAAGACGGTCTTTATGCCAAAGAGATGCTTGAGCGGCGTTTCAAGAACAAGAAGATTGAGTTGGAGGAGTCGACGATGTCGCATCTGCTCAAGAAAATGGGATTCAAGGAAACGAGTGACTTCTACAAACAATTGGCAGAAGAGAAGATTGACCCCAATGAAGTCATTGAAAAATATGTGGAAGTTCGCAACTATTTGTTGGGCAACGCCCCTCAGCAACCAGTCCGCAGTGCGGAGGAATTCAATTATGAGAATCCAGATGAGGAATACACCCGCAAGAACGACGATGTGCTTGTGATCGACCGCAACCTCAAAGGTATAGACTATCAGTTAGCCCGCTGCTGCAATCCCATCTATGGAGACAACATTTTCGGTTTTGTGACAGTGAATGGAGGCATCAAGGTCCACCGCACAGACTGTCCCAACGCTCCAGAGTTACGTCGTCGTTTCGGTTATCGCGTAGTGAAGGCCAAATGGAGCGGCAAAGGCTCCTCTCAATACGCCATCACCCTCCGGGTGGTGGGAAATGATGACATCGGCATTGTGAACAACATCACGAGCATCATTTCCAAAGAAGAGAAGATCATGATGCGCTCTATCAACATCGACAGTCATGATGGCCTGTTCAGCGGCATTCTGGTGGTGCAACTTGATGACACATCACATTTGGAAGCTCTCATTAAAAAGCTCCGCACGGTGAAAGGTGTGAAACAAGTGGAACGAATCTGAGACAGCCTATTTGCCGGTCAATCACCTTCCAAAATAGTTTTGATTTCCTCATCCGTCTTTGTCAATTTATCGTTGCAAAGACGGATGAGTTGTTTGGCTCTTTTAAGTTGATTAGTGAGTGAGTCGATATCGAGTTGGTCGTTTTCCATTTTCCTCACGATCTCCTCCAACTCTGTGACAGCTTTTTCGTATGAAATAGTCTCTTCCATATACAATTCAACAAAAAGATTCAAAGAATGCCACCTTTATGCCTCATCATTCTCATCATTTCCCATGATGATCTCCGGATGCTGCCTAAGGTCTTCCACGAATTCTGATATTTTGTGCAGTTCGCGAGTGATCTTGATACCTTGAGGACAGTGCGGCTCACATTGTCCACATCCGATGCAATGATCAGCCTGTCTCATCTTCGGCACAGCCCTATCCAGTCCGATGAGATATTCTCTTCTGCGGCGGCTATATTCCTCGGCCATATTTTTCAAAGGCATCCTTCCTTCATTCTTGCATTTGTTGTAATGAACAAAGATACCAGGAATATCTATGCCATACGGACATGGCATGCAATATTTACAATCGTTGCAAGGAATGTTTTCCAGTCCCACGATTTCCCGAGCCACCTCATAAAGCATCTCATTCTGCTCTTCGGTAGTAGGAACGAGCGGAGAATAGGTCAGCAGATTATCCTTCAGGTGCTCCATATATGTCATGCCACTCAGCACAGTAAGCACTCCATCAGGCGATCCTGCATATCTGAAAGCCCATGAGGCCACCGACTTGTCCGGATCCTGCTGTTTGAGTTTTGCCACAAGGAATTGCGGCAGTTTAGACAATCTACCACCCAAAAGCGGTTCCATAATCACAGCAGGGATATTTCTTTTCTTCAATTCCGCATAGAGGTAACTGGCATCCGTGTTATCAGGATTAATCTCATTGGCATAATCCCAATCCAGATAATTGAGTTCGATCTGCACGAAATCCCATTGATATTTCTCATGCTCAGACAGCAGGTAATCAAACACCTTGATGTCGCCATGGTACGAGAAGCCCAAGTTACGTATCCGTCCAGCCTTTCTTTCTTCGACAAGAAAATCAAGGACACCATTATCGAGGTATCTCTGATGCAGATTCTCCATCCCACCGCCACCGATAGCGTGTAGGAGATAGTAGTCGATATAATCCACCTGCAGATCCCTCATCGAGTTGCGGTACATCTCGATGGCCTTCTCTCGTTTCCAAGTCTCAGGATTGAAATTTGACATTTTTGTAGCGACGAAATACTTATCCCTGGGATATTTATGGAGAGCGATACCAGTGGAAGCCTCGGAATGCCCTTGACAATAAGCAGGTGAGGTATCAAAATAATTTACGCCATGCTCAAAGGCATAATCCACCAATCTATTGACCATCTCCTGGTCGATTTTGTCCTCTCCACCTTTGGTATCTTTTTCCGAGGGCAGACGCATCATACCATACCCGAGCAAGGACACTTTCTCCTGTGTCTTTGGGTTGACCCTATAAGTCATTTTTCCTACGGGCGGCTCCACCTGATTCTTATACTCTTCTTGTGCCTGAGATAACTGTGGATCTTTTCTGCACCCAGTGATAGCAGCGGTAGTAGCCACCGAGGCACCACCCAATATTTTTAGAAAATTACGTCTTGATAATTTTTTCATCCTAGATTCTATATTGAATGGTTGTTTAGATTTCTTTATGCACCTCATGGCCTTCCACATAGATTGCCGAGAATGGACGAGCCGGACATAAGTGCTCACAAGCACCACATCCGATGCACCGTTCCTCGTTGACTGCAGGGATGAAGGGCGTATTCTCATCTTCCTCATCAAGCGGCACCATCTCAATGGCACCTGTGGGACAATGTCGGGCACAATTGCCACACTCCACCTTATCGTTGATGGCGACACAATTTTTCTTGACAAAGACCGCATGACCTATCTGAACAGAAGACTTTTGTTCGTGACTGACCAGTTTGATGGCCCCAGTGGGACAGACCTCTGAGCAACGCGTGCACTCAGGTCTGCAATACCCTCTTTCATAAGACATTACCGGCTGCATGAGCGTCATCAGACCACCCGATGGTCTCAGCACCTCATTGGGGCATTCAGAGACACACAACTGGCAAGCCGAGCATCGTTTGGCCATATTCTTGGCACTCATTGATCCAGGAGGAGTGATCGGTGTCGTCCTTTCAGGAGCCACCTTATCTTCAATAGTAGCCAATCCCCCGTCAACCTTCTTTTTCTCTTGTGCGACGGCAGCGGATGCGACAATAGCCGTAGCCACAATCATTGACCGACGTCCCTTATCCACGCCATCATCCCCAGAAGGATTTGTGGCCGTAGCTGTGGGATGTCCGTATTTCAAAGCCCCGAACTTGCATTTTTCAATGCAGTTGCCGCAAGCGACACATCGGCTGTAGTCCACTTTGTGGGTTTTATAATCAATACAAGCAGCCTTGCACCCTTTGCTGCAGAGCGAACAGTTTTTGCATTTCTCAGGAACAAAGAACACCTTCATCGCAGAGAATCGGGCGACGAATCCCAGCACAGTGCCTACAGGGCATATCGTGTTGCAATAAGTGCGCCCATGTTTATAGGCCAGGAAAGCGATGATGATGAAAGACAACAAGGCGATGATCAAAGTCGGCATTCCCTTCATCCACACCTCCGTGTGATAAAAAGCATAGCTGTCGGCCTGCTCCGCCAAAGAAGCCAACACATTGTTACCCATTTTCCAAATAGGTTGAAGAAGATGTGTGACCATTCTTCCATAACTGCTGTAAGGAGCGAGGATAGCCATCAGAGATCCAATCCCCAAGATGATGGCCAGGACCATGATCACCAGCATTGTATAACGGAGCCAGGTAACCGCTTTGGAAAAACTGTATTTATTCTTTTTCCTATTCAGTCTGGCCACGACATCCTGCATCACACCCAAAGGACAGATAATCGAACAATAGATACGTCCGAAAGCGAGCGTGAGCAAAATCAGAACTGCGACCACGGCCAAATTGAGCGCGAGGACAGCCGGCAAAAATTGTATTTTGGCCAACCATCCAACCCAATGAGCCATTGTCCCCGTAAAATCCAAGAATAGTAGCGTGATGCTGACGAATGTGACAGTCGCCAAAATCAACCTTATTTTTCTTAGCATAGAGTGTATATTTTTAATTAATTGATTGCAAATATACTAATTAATATTCATAATCTTTTGTTTTTCATCTTTTTTTTTTATTTTTGCAAAAAGCCTATTACTTTATTAATTATCAACCTAAGGAATATGTTAATAAATCCATTCTGTATTGCGACACGCATCCGTCGCAGCATATCCTCCCGCATGTCACTCCTTCTATTTCTGACATGTGGTGTGTGTTCCACAGTCTATTCCCAAACGTATCCATACCAAGATCCGACACTCTCTGCAGAGCAACGAGCAGCAGATCTCTGTTCCCGTCTGACGCTGAAAGAGAAAGCCAGTCTGATGAAAAGTTCCTCCCCCGCCATCAAGCGCCTTGGAATCCCTCAGTTTGATTGGTGGAACGAGGTTCTCCATGGAGTTGCCCGCAACGGTTTTGCCACTGTTTTTCCCGCCACCATCGGCATGGCAGCCACCTTTGATGACGCCCTTGTGCAGCGTGTATTTGATGCCGCCAGTGATGAGGCACGCGCCAAAGCCAACACAGCCCGGCGCAGTGGAGTCATCAACCGCTATCAGAGTCTGTCGTTTTGGACTCCCAACATCAACATTTTCCGTGATCCCCGATGGGGACGCGGGCAAGAGACCTATGGTGAAGATCCCTATCTCACCACCCGTATGGGTCTTGCAGTAGTGAGAGGTCTTCAAGGAGATGACAGTCATCCATATCGGAAATTGCTTGCCTGTGCCAAGCATTTTGCCGTTCACAGCGGTCCAGAATGGAACCGTCATTCATTCAATATCGAGTCTCTTCCCGAACGGGACCTATGGGAGACCTACCTGCCCGCCTTCAAGTCATTGGTACAAGAAGGCAACGTAGCCGAAGTCATGTGTGCCTATCAGCGTATAGATGGGGAGCCCTGCTGTGGCAATACCCGTTATTTGCAACATATCCTTCGCGACCAGTGGGGTTTCCAGGGCCTTGTGACCAGTGACTGTGGCGCGGTGGACGATTTTTGGAAACCCGGGCGCCATGGCGTGTCATCCAATTCTCATGAAGCCTCCGCCAAGGCGGTGAGATCGGGCACAGATGTGGAATGCGGCAGCAACTATCTCACCCTGCCAGAAGCGGTGGCCCAAGGTGAGATCACAGAGTCGGAAATAGACGTCAGTCTGAAGCGCCTATTGAAGGCCCGTTTTGAATTAGGAGATTTTGACCCAGAGTCACTGGTTGACTGGCAAAGGATGGACGAAAGTGTGGTGGCCAGCAGGTCCCACAAGCAGTTGTCTTTGGACGCCGCCAGACAGTCCATCGTCCTGCTACAAAACCAGAATGGCCTATTGCCCCTTTCCAAATCCGGCAGCAAGATCATCGTGATGGGTCCCAACGCCAACGACTCCGTCATGCAATGGGCCAACTATTCCGGATATCCCACCAGTTGCACGACCATCCTACAAGGCATCCGTAAGAAATTGGGCGATGTGCCCTACTATCCCGCCTGCGGTCTGACCAAGAATGAAGTTGACGAGAGCCGTTTTGGTCTTTTGACAAGTCCTGATGGTCAGAAAGGCATGCGAGCCACCTATTATAATAATCTTCAGTTCAAGGGTGACCCTGCCGCAGTCATCACCCTGCATGATCCCATCAACCTGAACAACGGAGGCAATACAGTATTTGCCCCAGGAGTGAATTTAGAGAAGTTCACAGCCCGTTACGAGGGCACCTTCATACCAACTGAGGATGAAGAAGTGGTCTTCAGCGTGCGGTTTGACGATGGTGCCCGTCTGCTGGTCAATGGCGACACCATTGCCGCCGTATGGAGAGGTCGTGACAGGGTGCAATTCTTGGAGCCAAAGATGCAGGTCAAGGCAGGTAAGGCATACCATATCCAGTTGGACTTCCTACAAACAGTTGATATGGCCCTCTTGTCATTTGACATTGTTCACAAGCATACCCCGACTATGGAAGAAGTCGTTTCCAAAGCCAAGGATTATGAGACCGTCATCTTCGTCGGTGGTATCTCTCCACGTCTTGAGGGTGAGGAGATGAAAGTGGATGCCCCTGGATTCAAGGGAGGCGACCGCACCGACATCGAGTTGCCAGAAGCCCAACGCCAAGTGATGGCCGCCTTGCATGCAGCTGGTAAGCATGTGGTATTTGTCTGTTGTTCAGGCAGTGCTATCGCCATGGTTCCAGAGACACAAAACGCAGAAGCCATTCTGCAGGCCTGGTATCCAGGAGAACAAGGAGGTCATGCTGTTGCCGACGTGTTATTCGGTGACTTTAATCCCAGCGGCAAATTGCCCATCACCTTTTATCAACGCGTGAGCGATCTGCCCGATTTTCTCGATTACCGTATGACCAACCGCACATACCGTTATTTCAAGGGAGAGCCCCTCTTTGCATTTGGTCATGGTCTGAGCTACACCACTTTTGACCTCTCGAAACCCGTATACAAGAAAGGCAAGGTGATGGTGAGCGTAAAGAATACCGGTAAAACCACGGGCACCGAAACCGTTCAATTATACATTAAGAGGATAAAGGATACAAGTGGCCCTATCAAGTCGTTACGAGGTTTCAAGAAAGTAACACTTCAACCACAAGAAAGTAAAGTGGTAGAAATCGCCCTTCCCCGTGAACAGTTTGAAGTATGGGATGAGTCAACCAACACCATGCGTGTGTTACCAGGCAAATATGAGATTATGACAGGAAATACCAGTCATCCCAAAGGTCTGAAAACGACCACGGTCACCATCCGATGAGTCCAAGTGTAACGACCAGGGCACAATCGAGGGGAGACTTTTTTAAGAAGAAAAATTTGTCGCATCCAATAAAATGTCGTACTTTTGCATCATGATGGAATTAAGAAGACACATTGAGATTTTACTATTGGAAAATGACTGCGTGATTGTGCCCAACTTAGGAGGTTTTATGGCTCATCATGTGGAAGCCCGTTACGACAAGACCGATGGCATGCTGATTCCGCCCCTTCGCACGTTGGGTTTCAACCCACAGTTGCAAATGAGTGATCATCTTTTGACCCAGTCGTATGCCGATGCTTATGATATCAGTTATCCAGAGGCCGTAAAGCGTGTGGAGCACGAAGTAGGCATGCTGAAGCATCAATTGGAGAAAGAAGGGTATGTGTCATTGCCTGATCTTGGCATTCTATCTATCAACAGCGAGGGCCGTTATGAATTTGAGCCCTGTGAGTCAGGCTTGCTCACGCCCTCACTCTATGGTTTTGGAGCCATTGAGATGCCCTATCTGTCAGAAATGAGGCATCGTGTTTCCAGCCGTCCATGCACCATTGAGATGCCAACCCTCCCGATGGGCATATTGGAGCCCGCCTCCAGTTCTAAACCCTCTAAATTAGCAACCATCATGTCGCATATCGACGAACTCCCGCGTGAGGAAGAAAAGACCATCAGCATCAAGGTCAGTTTGCTCCGCAATCTTGCCGTCACAGCCGTTGCCGCTGTGGCTCTGCTCCTTTTCGCCCGTCCTGTGGTACCCGAGCAATCAGAATCCCAGGCCCCCGAGACGGCCAGTGTGCTGAATATTCCCTCCTCCTCACCCGCCTCCACTCCATCCACGACGATCAGCATGTCAGACAACATTCTGAGCAGTCTTGAGAGCGTGTCAGAGCAAATAACCCTCAGTCAAGAAGAAGGAGTGGTGCCATCCAGCGGTTCATTCACCATTGTCCTGGCCTACAGTCTTCCTTTGGAGAATGCGAAAGCATTTTTGAATGATGTGAAGCGGCAAGGAGCCCGCAAGGCCGTCCTCTTCACTTACAAGTCAGAAAACGTGATTTCTTATGGCAGTTATGCCAGCAACAGCGAAGCCTATGCAGCCATGCAAGAGCTGATCGCCTCTGGCAGTATCGGTAGTGCCTGGATCATGCAAGTGAAATAGGATGAAACGAGTCAGGTGCCCGAAGTGCGACAATTATATCACCTTTGACGAGTCACGTTATACGTCGGGGCAGTCATTGGTTTTCGAATGTCCGAACTGCAATAAGCAGTTCGGTATTCGTATAGGTGTATCCCAATTGCGCAATGTACAGAAGGAAGAACATCCCGATGAGAATGCCAATGAAAGTGGGCTTGGGAGCATTGTCGTCATTGAGAATGTGTTTCACTTCAAGCAAGTGATCCCACTTCAAATGGGCGACAACACCATTGGCCGATACATGAAAGGCAGCAAGATCAACACCCCCATCGAGACCAATGATCCCAGCATAGATCTTTTGCATTGCGTACTCAATGTATCACGCACGAAGCGAGGCACTTTGCAATATGTGCTTCGTGACGGACCCAGTTTCACAGGTACGTTTGTTGACAATGAGATTTTGGGAGACCGAGAGCGCCGTGTGATCACTGATGGCACCCTTTTCACTATCGGCGCCACGAGTATTATTTTGCGTACCGGCGATTAAGCGCAACATCAGGTCAGTTTTTGCGCAACTTTAACTTTGGTATCTTATACTGATCCCCCTCTTTAGGTTCATTATTCCCCTCATTGAGAACGATGAGGTAAATTTGAATATCAGTACCGAGGAAGATACGTGATATATCAGCCAGGGTCTGACCATTCATAACCGTGATCACGGTGTCGATCCCCACAATGTCATAGGCACCATAAGGAATCTGTGCATTCATGGCCTTAAAATCATCCGTCTGATTATCAGCGGTCTGAACCTTGACGTTCTCCACCACCTTGGCATTCCCTGCCGTATCTTTTACCTCCTGACTGACAGTATCCACAGGCACCGGTTGTTTATCACCATCTTTTGACAAGAAGAACCATCCCAACACAGCAACCACACAAGCAGCAGCCAAGGCAGTCCAAATACGCCATTTAGGTTTCGTTTCGCTTTCGGTGGCGGAAGGTAAATCATCAGAAGAGACCAAATGGCCTACTTCAGAAGCCCCATCCTCATGGGTAGCTTCATCCACCTGAGGCGCCACCTCATGCGGAAGAGACATGTCCGGTGAGGAATCGCCAATATCTTCTGCCTTTTCTGTCAGAGCATCTGCTTTATGACCATCCTGATCCAGCAAATTATCAGATACGGGATTCTGAGCTATGAGAAAAGCCTTGTCGTCGGAATCCTGAGCCTGATAATCACCGCTGTTGACGATGATGATGTCATCAAAAGTAACCCCATCCCTGAGAGGCACCGGTTCGAAATAGGCGAAAGGTTTATTGATTTTGGCAGCCAATTGTTCAGATGGTGAGAATGAGATCTTGCCATACACACATTCCCCTACCCTGACTTTTGTAAGCAAGAAATCCCCTAAGCCATCCACCACGACAGGTTCACCATTGTCCATCTCAGTCAGAATGGTTTTGAAGAACGCCACAGGAGCCCTCTCCGCCCAAGAGGCATCTATTTTTTGCTTAATCAGTTTGGCAGATATGGCAGAAAAGACATTGGATACCGTCTCTGTAGGGAATCTCTCTTCCACCTCCTTTAGATCCAAAAGAGGAGCCGGTGTGAAATCAAGTTCCAGTCTTGGCGGCATGAGTGTATCGTTTTGCTTGTCAGGATTATGCAAGATATATTCTTTATAATTGTGAATCTCGAACAATCCGAAGTCAGCGATCAGCAGCCATCCACGATCGGTCAATGTCTCGGTTATCCATTCAACCATCAATGAAGCACATTGTGTTGCCACCTCCGGCTCACAATCCATCAACCGTGTCAGTCCTTTTATGATTTGAAGATCACTCATGCTAAGAAGGTATTCAAAATTATCATCATCCACCCATCACTCTATCATTTCACCACCTGTCCATAAAGGTCGAATTCCTCAGCATCCGTAATGAGGACCTGATAGAAGCAGCCTGTTCGCAGCCGTCGCTCTCCCACTGGAATCAGCACTTCAGGATCCACCTCAGGAGAAGAGTATTGCGTCCTTCCGACATAATAATCCCCTTCTTTCCTGTCGATAATCACCTTCATTGTCTTTCCCACAGCCTGAGCCTCAATCTCAGCACTGATCTGCTGTTGAACAGCCATGAGTCTGCTTAGTCTGTCGTTTTTCACCTCCATGGGCACATCATCCTTATAATGCTTTGCACTATAGGTATCTTCCTCCTCGGAATAGGCAAACGCTCCAAGTCGCTCAAACCTGGCCCACTTCACGAACTCAAGCAATTGTTGGAAATCCTCCTCCGTCTCTCCAGGAAATCCCACCATCATGGTAGTTCTCAGAGCGATTCCCGGCACTGCCTCTCTCAATTTTCTGATGAATTGATACGTTTCCTCCTTGGATGTGTTTCTTCTCATGCGTTCCAACATCCGATCAGAAACATGCTGCAAGGCCACATCCATATATTTGCAGACATTGTCGTGAGAGCGTATCACGTCGAGCAAATCTTCAGGAAACTGATTAGGGTAAGCATAATGCAGTCTAATCCACTTCACGCCTTTTACCTCAGCCATTCTCTTCACCAGCTCAGCGATGTGTCGTTTTCCGTCAATATCGAGGCCGTAGTATGTCAGTTCCTGAGCGATTACTTGAAATTCACACACACCTTTATCCACCAGCGCCTTCACTTCATCGATGATCTCCTCAAGAGGTCTGCTGATATGTTTTCCCGTGATCATCGGAATAGCACAATAGGCACAATGCCGATCACACCCTTCACTGATTTTCACATAAGCATAATGACGAGGAGTGGTGAGAGAACGCTCCCAACGGCAGTCGCCCACTTCTGCTTTTCCCAGATCACTGATCAACTGGCGGTAGTCGAATTTCCCATAGTATTTGTCGACTTCCGGAATTTCTTTTTCCAGTTGCTGACGATATCTCTGAGCGAGACACCCCATCACGAACAGTTTTCGAATGCGTCCTTGCTGTTTAGCCTGCACCAATTCCAAAATGGTATTGATACTCTCCTCCTTGGCATCACCTATGAACCCACAAGTATTGACAACAACGATCTCCCCGTTAGGATTCGGGCTGTCGTGCACACACCGATAACCATTCATCTCAAACTGCCTCATCAGCATCTCGGTATCCACGAGATTTTTTGAGCAGCCCATGGTGATGAAATCGACTTGATTTTTTCTCATTCTGAAAAGATCTATCCTCTATCTCCAAAGAGAGAGTCAACGAACTGCTTTTTATTGAAAAGTTGCAGGTCTTCCATCCCCTCACCCAGTCCGATATATTTCACAGGAACTTTCAGTTGGTCGCTGATACCGATGACCACACCGCCACGAGCAGTTCCATCGAGTTTGGTAACCGCCATGCTGGTGATATTGGTGACCGCCGAGAATTGTTTAGCCTGTTCGAAAGCATTCTGTCCTGTGCTTCCGTCGAGTACGAGCAGCACTTCATCAGGAGCTTGTGGCAGCACCTTCTTCATCACATCCTTTATTTTCTTCAACTCGTTCATCAATCCCACCTTATTATGCAATCTTCCGGCGGTATCAATAATGACGACATCAGCCTGATTTGCTTTAGCCGAGCTCAAGGTATCAAAAGCGACAGAAGCCGGATCCGACCCCATCTGCTGCTTGACGACGGGCACCCCCACTCTCTCGCCCCAGATGCACAACTGCTCTACAGCAGCCGCTCTGAAAGTATCAGCCGCTCCGAGATAGACTTTTTTCCCAGCATTTTTGAACTGATATGCCAGTTTTCCGATGGTTGTTGTTTTTCCGACCCCATTCACTCCCACGACCAAGATCACATAAGGTTTGTGGTCAGCAGGCAGGTCCCAATCATCATTATCATCGCTATTGTTTTCAGCGAGCAGCGCAGCAATTTCTTCCCTCAAGATACTATTGAGTTCGGAAGTGGAGACGTATTTGTCACGTGCAACTCTCTCCTCGATTCGTTCGATGATTTTAATCGTTGTCTCTACGCCGACATCAGAAGTGATGAGCACCTCTTCCAATTCATCAAGCACATCATCATCGACCTTCGACTTACCCGCCACCAATTTAGTGATTTTGGAGAAGAAACTCTTCTGGGAGCGCTCCAGACCTTTGTCAAGCGTCTCTTTTTTCTTTTTATTAAAAATTCCAAATAAGCCCATACTACAATTTTTCTACAAAGTTAATGAATAATTTTCAAATCCTCCTCATATCGTCTGAAAAAACGGTAATCTCAATGCTGCAGATGCCTTATGATAGAGAAAACTTTAAGAAATCATTTTCCAGAAATGGATACAAACGACAAAAAGAGTGCCTGTTTCTAAGCACTCTTCCATTGTCATTTATAGAGGAAAATTATTTCTTAAAGAAATCCTGTACGGCCTCGTTGGGAACCATTTGCTCATCAAAGATGTAAGCACCTGTTTTGGGGCTTCTCACCATTTTGATTACTTTTGTGTAAGCGCGACCATCCTTTGAGCCTTCGTGGAGGGTAGCGACGGTTTTCTTTGCCATATCTTATTGCTTATTTAATTTCTTTATGAACAGTCATTTTCTTGAGAATGGGGTTGTATTTTTTCAACTCCATGCGCTCGGGTGTATTTTTGCGGTTTTTAGTGGTGACATAACGGCTTGTACCGGGCAGTCCACTATTTTTCATCTCTGTGCACTCCAGGATCACCTGCACCCTATTACCTTTAGCTTTCTTTGATGCCATGCTGCCTACTCTCCTATAATTTTAATATCATTCCATTTGCAGTAACCTTTGGCAACAGCATTCTTCAAGGCGGCGTCAAGTCCAACCTTATTGATATAGCGTAGGCCAGCGGCACTGATTTTAAGGCTAATCCAGCAATCAGCCTCAACATAATAAAATTTCTTTGTGAACAAGTTCACGTCGAAAGTGCGCTTCGTGCGATGTTTTGAGTGGGAGACATTATTACCCACCTGGGCTTTTTTCCCCGTAATCATGCAAATCTTCGACATTGCTATCTAAATTTTTGTTTTCGTTTTTTGATACCTATTCCAAACAGGGTGCAAAGTTACCACTTTTTTTATAACAAACAAAATTTTTACTTTAATAAAATTCCCTTTTAAGGTTTTTTTATGAATTTATCATCAATAATCGGGAAAAAGAGCCATACGTACATTATTTTTGTAGACGAGAGGCCTTCGAGGGCAAGGAATTTATGGAGATTAGGAAGGGTTATGTCACACAGATCTTAATGTATCCACGATTCTTGACATCTGGTTAGGGATGCGTATCTGCTGGGGACATTTAGGCAGGCAAGCCTCACAATCCTCACACCGCTGCGCCCATGTTTTCTGGTCGGGTAAAGCTTTCGCAAAACCATCATAGAACAATCGTTTCTTTTCCGCATAATCAGGAGCATTTTTGTCAGGAAGCGGAAGAATGTGGTCATTGACAGCAGCATTGTAATAAGCAAAATTGCTTGGTATATCTACTCCGTAGGGGCAAGGCATGCAATATCCACATGTGGTACAAGGGATGGTGGGGAATCCAGACATGGCGTCGGCGATATTCTCCAGCAAGGCATTTTCCGCCTCAGTGCAGGGATCGAGCGGCGAGAACGTCTGCACATTCTCCACGAGATGTTGCATGAGGTTCATTCCACTGAGCGTAGTCAGGATGTTCGGATGAGAACCAACCCATCTGAATGCCCATCTTGCGGGACTATCATCAGGTCGGAGCGTCTTCAGTTGACCAGCCAGCTCAGCAGCCAAATTTCCGAAAGCCCCACCTCTTAACGGTTCCATGACAACACATTGTACTCCTGTTTTCTCACATTTATTATAAAGGTATTCCGCATCAGCATCCCTTCTGCGTCCCCCTCTGACAGAAGCATGTCTCCAGTCTAAGAAATTCATCTGTATCTGCACAAAGTCCCAGTGGTATTCCTCCTGATGATCGAGTAGCCAGTCGAAGACACTCACGTCACCGTGATAAGAGAAACCGAGATGCTTGATGCGCCCCGCCTTTCTCTCCTCCAGGAGGAAGTCGAGCAAGCCATTATTGATGAATCTGCCATTGAAGTTATCCATTCCTCCCTGCCCTATGCTATGGAGCAGATAATAGTCGATATAATCGACCTGTAGTTTTTTGAACGACTCCTCATACATTTTCTTCGCTTCATCGAGCGACCATTTTTGAGGATTCTGATTAGACATTTTTGTGGCGACAAAGTATTTATTCCGCGGATGACGTTTCAAGGCGATGCCAGTCATCACCTCAGATTGTCCACCCTTGTAAACAGGTGCTGTATCAAAGTAATTGACACCATGCTCAATGGCATAGTCAACGAGTTTGTTGACCTCCTCCTGATCGTTGGGCAACCTCATCATTCCAAATCCAAGGAGCGATATTTGCTCACCAGACCCATGCTGAATCCGATAAGTCATGTGATTATCTTGTACTCCCCCCATTCGCGGTTGTTTACCCGCAAAAGATTGCAGGGGTCCTATAGTCATCATTGTCAGTGCCGACCCCGCACCAATTCCTATTCTTTTTAGGAATTCTCTTCGGTTGATATTTTTCTTCTCCATAAATGCTAGGCATTAAGCGATTTAGATGACAAATATAATAAAAACAAACAAAAAAAGATGAATCTAAAACATTTTTAACAAAATGAATTGCAAAAAAACGACTTTGGAAAAGCTATCATCTACGACATCGTAGGATGCAGTTTTTTTACTACACGGCAAGGATTACCTACCGCCACAGAGCAGGACGGGATATCGTTAGTGACGACAGATCCCGCGCCGATGGTGACATTGTCGCCAATAGAAACACCTGGTAAGATGGTGACACTTCCTCCAATCCATACATTGTTGCCAATTGTGACCGGCTTAGCCCATTCGCATCTGCTGTTACGCTGAAGAGGATCCGTGCTATGACATGCAGTATAGATACTGACATTAGGCCCAATAAAGCAATCATCGCCGAAGGAAACACACGCCTCATCAAGAATGGTAAGATTGAAATTAGCAAAGAAACGCTTTCCGACGGAGATCTGTTTGCCATAATCACAATAAAACGGTTGGTTGATGATTGTAAGTTCGTCAGCCATAGCCCCAAGGAGGCTTTTGAGAATCTTCAATTTACCTGAATTGTCGGAAGGCCTCAGGTTATTGTAATCAAAAATGATTTCCTTCACCCTATTGAGTTCTCTCAACAATTCCTGGTCAACAGCAGAGTAGATCATCCCTGCCAACATTTTTTCTTTTTCTGTCATCATCTCTATCTCAATAATTTGATGAGTTGTTGGTTATCAACGTCAGGCAAGATTTGTTTCATGTGATTGAACATCCTTTGAAACGAGCTTTGAGGTGGATCCGTGCATGTACAAGCATCTTTTCCCAGCAGCGTCTCAGGCGTAGTGAGCAAAGACCATCCCCATCCATACTCACGATTATGCTTGTCTCTCGGATATACGAAATCCTCTGTGACGATATAGCATCCCATCTGCAGCCGTGTGACGAAGGCATCAAACCGACTTCTCATCTTCGGTCCGGTAAGTCCGCATGCCGCCCTCAGTTCACGAGCGATGAGACTTCCATGCTCTTTCAAGGTGATCAGGATGGTCTCTTCGACCGACCCTTCTTCAGGAAAAGGAAATCTGCTTCTTCTATAATGGAAGAAGTAAGGCCACCATTGTCGGCTGATAAATCCGGCTTTCTTATTGAAAAACTTCCCGTAAACACAATTACCCTCCTTCACGACAGCACCTTTCCATTTCCATAAAGGCCAGTCCCATCCACCGTCAGGAAAGACCACATATCTACAGTCGCTATCCACCATTTCCTCTGCAGAAAACCCCGGGATACCACTGTCGAGCAAAGGGAGGAATCCCACTTGCTGGATATATTCCATCAGTTCGACATCAGTATGTATCATCATCTCTACAATTACAGTCGGAAGACATAAATGACAGAAAAGAACAATTCAGCAGCCAACAAATACATTAGTATCAGCGGAGCCGCACTTGCAATCCCTTTAGACAAAGCCATGATTACATCTCTGATAGAACGCATGTTGCCGGCAAGAGACCCATAGGATACGGAAGCCACGATGACACAAAAAGCGAGCATCGGAATCAAGCTATGGCTGAAACTGCTTGGGAAGAGTTGTCCTGTGACACTCAGCAAGGCAGCATGAGGAATAAAAGCGACCACCAGCACAGCCACGATAAAGATGAGGCACTCCACCATCACGATACGCAAAGCGAATGTCTGCCGGTAAGGTCTTGTTTTTCCACTCCTCAACGCATCAATCATCCTACACTCGATGCAACAGCCATAAGCCGCAGCCGCCGTGATGATCCATACCAAAGGAGGTGAAGCCACATTGTCGGGAAAGGAGGCAAAGAACCACCTGATGCCCTCGCTGCCCAGCAGTGAGCGTATCTCAGACTCTGGTGATGCCGCTGTGATGAGCCATGAGAGCAAGAAAAGCAATATCTGCAACACAGCCATCACGGGAACCGCCAAAGCGGTGAATTTCATCAGCCACGTATTAACTCTCATCCGGTATGAGATTGTCAATATCAAGGATTCTCAGTTCCAATGCCCTCACGACCAATCTTGTGGCATTGACGCTATACCCACCATTTCCATTAGGAAACAGTTTTTGCACCAGTTCATTCTGTCGTTTCTCAAGGCTTTTCACGCCAAAAGGCATCCCACGCAAATTGGTGATCTGATCTTTTGTATAGCCCAGAGCCAGGTGTCTGAGGAAACGCTCATCGTACTCATCAATCTCATAATTGACCATTGCCTCCTGTTTCATCAACTGGCTACCGACACTATATTTGAAGCGTTCGACGATTTTTTCAAGAATTGGTTCATTGAACACCAATCTTTTTCCGCTCATGACACTGAACACATCCCCTCTTGTCAGCAATTCGCCACTTTTGAGGATGATACCGTCAGCCCCTGCGTCGAGCACATCAACCCACAGTTTCTCATTGAGAATCTCTCCTGTGAAGATGAGCACCTTCACATGAGGATGCATCTCTTTGGTCTGTCTGCATATTTCTACACCTACAGTGGTCGACCCACCCAGTCCCAAGTCAAGCAGCACCAAGTCGGGCAATTGTTGCTTGATCAACTTCCAGTAAGCCATTTCATTATTGGCCGTACCGATGATTTGGGCTTCAGGAATGTCGTTTCGGATAATACCTTCGGTGCCTTTAAGTTCAAGGGCTACATCCTCGACAATGATGATTTTGAAGTTTTCCATTTGATATGATTATTTAATGATTTCCTTTTATGATACATGTGATAGAATTCCCCCTTTAGCCCTCACGATCGTGATGACAATCTCAGTAGCATTGTCTTTAGGATGCGCCATGATGCCACATGCCCTTGCATTGGTGGTTTCTCCCACATCTCTGACGATCTGTCTGCACAACAGCCACGGCATGTTGTTGATATGAGGATTAAACAATTCCATGCATTCCTCATCACTGAGTTTCAAGTTAGCGATGGTCGCTCTGATCACGAGATAGCGGTCTCCCTTCTCTTCAAGGCTGAAAGTCATATGATTTGTTCCAGCCTGTTTTTTGAGGATATCAAACAGATAGGTCAGCATTTGTCTATCCCCCAAAATGGTGGCATTGGCAAGCGGTTGGTTGGCCACTTGAGGCAGCAAGTCAGCTACGACAATTGGAGAGCAGTTAAGTTTGACACTCTCCACCTGTTTCATCGCCTGCGCACTCAGCAAAGTATAGAGTTGTTTGTAATAACCCGCCAATTCAGAAATGCCCTGAAGTTGACTGTCTCCCGTTCCGATCAATGTTTTAATCCTTGAGGGATAATACATTGTCTCATGTTTCAGTGTACTGAGACAATTGTCGAGCACGCTATTGCAAACATGAAGTTTATCGATTTCAAATTGGCATTTTCTCACCTCATCCTGCGCAAGGTCAATGTCTTCAAGCCTTCTCTTGTTTGCATCCATGCTTGCCTTTAACGTGGTGATGAGTTGATCGGCAATCTCCTGGAGCGGCTCAGGCAACGGTTCCTCCTCATAGGCAGCCCTTTTATGTTTTTCTACCTGCCCGTTTTTCAGGTCTTCTTTACCTGCCAGTCTTTGTATCTCATTGAGTTTTCGCGTACTATCCATCTCAGATGTGAGCACGTTGTTCATCGCCCTCACCCGTTCGAGGCAGAAGCGATAATACACCTGATGCCTGTAATAAAGCAAGAAATACGCCAAGAGTATGAGCAGCGAGAGGATGATGAGAATCACGACGGCCATATACATGTTGGTCTCCGTCTTTTTCATCACGCTACAATAGTCAGCCAGGGTGGCATCCGCCGACATCTCCTTATACAACTGCGTATAGACTTTATTGTTGTAACGGTAAGTGGTCCATTCGTGAAGCGCGAGTGCAGCGACCGCCAACTCGTTACGCAGTTTCAAAATCACATGATAGTCGATGGGCAATTGGTCATGAAACCATAAGATTTCGTTTTGCAGCACCGACTTGCTACTCTGCATGACGAGCGTATCCACTCCCCCCGGCACGACAGACAGATATGTCTTATTGATAGCATGTAGTGCTTTTTCAGCATATCTGACAGCCATTTCAGATTGGTCATTGACATTGCACTGATAGACGCTATCAGTGAAATTGGATGCTACCTGCATCAGGCTGTCGGTGACATTAGCCGCCAGTATTTGTCCGATATTGAGGTATGCGACAATCGCTATCAACGCCCTTCTCACCCCTTTTGGAAGTCTGAAATAGAATCTGCTACCCTTACCCTTCTGACTCTCCACGCCAATGCTGCAGATATTGAAAAGCGAACTGATTTTTTTGTATTTCTCGATGATGCCCTTGCAATTGACCAATCCGAATCCATGTCCTCCCTCCTTAGTAGCATATCCAGCGGCATTCGTTTTCGTATGATCAGCAAGCGCCTCATCAGCAAAGGCTTTTTTCTCCAGGCTGAACGCCTGTGCCACCTGCTGCTCAGACATACCAATACCCGTATCCGTGATACTGATCTCAATATATTTGTCAAACTCTTGCGCCTCGACAGTCACCGTTCCCCCCTCAGGAGTATTTTTTCTGGCATTGTCAGCCATGGTATTGACCATGAACAAAGTAAGCGTTCTGTCAGCTTTCACCCATTGTGAAGAAGGGATCACATTCAGTTGCAGCTTCTTTAGTTGGAAAGCCCTTTTACTTTGTTCCACGATATCAAACAATCCCTGCAACGGGAAGCTTTCGATATGTAGGCTCAGTTCTCCTCTTCTCAATTGTATCCACTGCGTGAGAATTTCATTATAGTCGATAATCTGGTCCGTCAACTCCGCCAAATACAGGTAACGCTCTTCCCTGAGTTGTGGATTTTCCTCTACTGTAGTCAGTTTATTGATTTCATGGAGCATCCTGTCAATATATGGTGTGACCATATTGACCAGAGACACTTTAGCCCTTTGTTCGAGATATAGTTTTTTATGATTGACGACATGTAAGTTAGCCACCGCCATTTCCTCTGTGGTTTCCTCATATTTATCATTCAGTTGACTGACATAAGCCTCATTGTCACGTTTCCATTGTTGCAAAGGCACGAGTAAAGAGTCGAGCGTGTTTTTAGAAGAGTTTCTTTTTCTGAGGTATGCGAAGAGGAAGAGCATGATGACACCAAGGAGCATGACAGCGACGATCGCCACAGTCATGGCATTCAATTTTCTGACCGATTGATTGAGTTGTTCAGCTCTTGACTCCAGATAGAGGTCCTGTCGTGTTTTATCCTGGGTATCCAGATACAGATTTCTATTCAAGTGAGAGTTGGCCTTGTCGTTGAGTGCCGCATAATCGACACTCAACTGTTCCTGAATAGAAGCCACCAGATCAGGCGCCCTGAAGATAGCCGAATCGTTGGTCAGCGCCATATTGAGACACGACAGGGACGATTCATAATCACCTATATACCAATAGCATTGCGCAAGTGTTCGGTACGATCCGGCCGTCTGGTACACATCACCATATTTCTGGAACACATCAAGCGACCTTAGCGCCAAGTTACCAGCAAGCAGGTCATCCGGCATACTGTCGACATTGACCTTTCTAATGGTGGGATAATTGTCATCGATAAGTTTTTGTCTCAGCTCAGGAACTTGAAGATGCTCGCTCATGGCCTGCATGGAGTTGGCGACCCAGAAAGGATAATCACCCTCGACAGCGAGGTTATAGCACCTGAAGAGATACTCCATCTCCTTTTGATTGATGTCCTCTTGTGTGCCCTGTGTAATGATACCTCCAGCTCCAACATTATAAAGATAATTGAGCAGTTGTGCGGTATCATTGACGATTTCCCCATAAGGAGAGATTTCCTCGATAGCCTCTACAGACTGTTGCTCCAATCCCACATAATAATAATATGTGGAAGTGATGATGCTCATTTCAGAGCGGGCATAGACCATTCTTTTCTTGAGGTGCTCAGAAAGTTGTCCATACTCCTCACCGATTCTCTTCAGTTTTCGCAGAGCGCTTTCGCGGTAAGTATAAAAATCCTTGTTGTGAGACTGCCGTTGGCACAGTCTCATGTGCTGTATGTCAGCGATCAGCAGTTCCACCTGGTTGTCAGTGATTGCCCTGACGCTGTCGAGTTGTTGAGCCGCCAGGTCATATTGCATTCTTGCGGTACTGACAAAAGCCAGATGGTTGTACGCCTCAGCTCTTCCGCCATCATATCTTCCCGCCTCGTTTTCAGCCCATCTGGCATAGAAGAGCGTGGAATCAAGGTTACGGTAATGATAATCATAAGCCACATCATTGAGCCAGTCGACCCGGGCCCCTTCGTGTGACTCACAAGCAGTGATCATCGTCAAGAAGGCAGAGACGATCATTGTCCACCCATATCGATGTGAAAAGAGCCACATATCAATTGCCTTCTGATAAATACAAAGCAGGGACGCAGATGATTGCGTCCCTGCATGGAAAAACAATTATTATCCGCGTGCCTTGGCAATATAACCAAGCGCCTCAACACACTTGTCGGAGATGGCTTTCCAGTTTTTGGCAGCCACCACTTCTTTCGGGAACAATTTGGAACCCATTCCCACACAGAGCACACCGGCTTTGATCCAGTTGGTGAGGTTTTCCTCATCAGGTGAGACACCACCAGTGACCATGATGTTGGACCATCTGAGCGGCGCCATGACATTCTTGACGAAGGAAGGACCACCTACATTACCTGCGGGGAACACCTTGGTGACATCACAGCCCAAAGCCTGTGCATTGTTGATCTCGCTTACGGAGCCACATCCCGGGCTATAAGGAACGAGTCTGCGGTTGCACACCTCGCAGATTGCCGGGTTGAAGTTGGGTCCTACGATAAAGTTGGCCCCCAGTTGCAGATAGAGAGCAGCAGTAGCCGGATCGACCACTGTACCGACACCCATGATCATCTCCGGACAGTTGTCGGCCACCCATTTATTGACCTCAGCGAAGACTTCATGAGCGAAATCTCCACGATTGGTGAACTCAAAGACTCTGACGCCACCATCGTAGCATGCCTTGACCACATTTTTCACCACTTCAGGGTTGCTATGATAGAAAACAGGCACCATGCCAGTATTCCGCATGGCTGTTATCACCTCTACTTTATTGAATCTTGCCATAATTATATCATCTTCTTAATTGAATAAAATTATCTCTGCACGCGACCAGAAGCATCGCCACCGGCGAGGTTCTCCACCTCTTCCTTAGAAACGAGGTTGAAGTCACCAGGAATCGTATGTTTGAGAGCAGATGCAGCCACAGCAAACTCAAGAGCCTTACCTTGGTCATCCGGATACGTCAACAAGCCATGGATCAGGCCACCGGAGAAGGAGTCGCCACCTCCTACGCGGTCGATGATCGGCTGTATGTCATAACGCTTGCTCTGATAGAATTCTTTTCCGTTATAGATCAGCGCCTTCCATCCATTGTGAGTAGCAGAGAAAGATTCACGCAGCGTGCTGACTACATATTTGAATCCGAAGGTCTCCATCATCCCTTTGAAGATACCATAATATCCCTCAGCATCAGTTTTTCCTCCCTCGACGTCAGCCTCAGGTTTGAATCCCAGGCACAATTGTGCATCTTCCTCATTACCGATGCACACATCGACATATTTCATAAGCGGTTTCATGATGCTCTGAGCCTTCTCTGAAGTCCAGAGTTTTTTACGGAAGTTGAGGTCGACGCTGACGGTTACGCCATGTCTTTTAGCAGCCTCACAAGCCAGTCTTGTCAGTTCAGCAGCCTTATCGCTGATAGCAGGTGTGATGCCACTCCAATGGAACCACTGAGCCCCCTCCATGATTTTGTCGAAATCGAAATCCTCGGGATCAGCCTCAGCGATGGCGCTACCTGCTCTGTCGTAGATCACCTTTGAAGGTCTCATGGAAGCTCCTGTCTCCAAGAAATAAATACCCACACGGTTACCTCCGCGTGAGATGTAGTCAGTATTGACTCCATATCTTCTAAGAGCGTTGACGGCGCACTGCCCGATCTCATGCTTTGGCAGTTTAGTCACGAAATAAGCCTCATGACCATAATTGGCAGCACTAACGGCCACATTAGCCTCGCCGCCACCATACACGACATCAAAAAAATCACTCTGAATAAATCTCTTTTGTCCTGGGGACGACAGGCGGAGCATAATCTCGCCCAAAGTTACCACTTTAGCCATTTCTGATTGATGTTGATAGATTAATTAATATGTTTGCTTTTAAAAATATAAAAACGTTTAATGAATTGACCTACAAATTTAACTATATTTTTTCAATTGCGAAAATAAATATCAAAATTATAAGTTTTTTTATTGAAATATGAGGCATAAAAAAGCACCTCAGTCCTAGATTTCAAAACTGAGGTGCGATTCTATGAAGGATAAATCAGATCAAAACGACGGTAGCACTTCTCGCAGCCTGTGCTCCCATGACCAGTACCTGAGCGATATCAGCCGTCTTTGACGGTCCGCTAATGAAGGTACCATATCCATAGTCATTGAAGTTGATCCGCTTATAAGCCTCATGCATATTGCATACGATCTCGCTTTTTTTGAGAAGGATGACGATATTCTCCGAGATGAAACACACCGCTTTCTCCTCCATCGTCTGCGGGATCCATATACAGGCATTTTCCGCCACTCCGAATTCCCCTTTGATGACTCCCACGTCCGTTCCATTGAGCGCCTGCGGCGACCCGATGGTATCAGGATTTCTTGTAGCGATGGTGATCTCCGGTAAGTTGCTGGCGATCTCCTTGGCCTCCGGATAAAGTCTTTGGATCAGTTGGTTAATATCCTCACCTTTTTCGAGTTCGACCACTTTTCCGCCCACCATCTCCGTCATTTTGACAAACTGCTCCAACGGGTTGGGATACGTAATCCCCTTGATATCGTCGAGGCGAGGCATGTCAAACTTTTGTTTGACATTTTTTCTGAACCTTGCCAATATTTCTTCTTTGTTGCTCATAATCATCACATTTTACTTAACCTTACCTTTTCTCCACAGCTCCTGGAAGGAATATCTCGGGAACTTCATCATCTTATGTCCGTCAGCCCACGGGTTGAGTTTGCTTTCAATGATGAACCCTGGCACCCAGTTGGCCAAAGGAGCGAATCTCATCGCCGTGTTGTAGAGTCCACTGCTTCCGAAGAGTACCTTCATGCCTTTGCACATCCGTTTTTTGTCCGGATTGGCAGTACCGAACTCATCCAGTTGTTGTCTCCATTTATAGATTTGGTCACCCAGATCGACTTTCACCGGACAAAGCGTCTGACAACTGAGACATAGTGTGCAAGCTGATACGTTGCCGCTATGCTTCTTACTGTCTCGTAGCATTCCCAGGTTAATACCCACCGGTCCCGGTATGAAATAAGAGTAAGAATATCCCCCACTACGTCTGTAGACTGGGCAGGTATTCATACACGACCCACATCGGATACACTTCAACGTTTCCCAATGATCTTCGTTAGCCACCCATTCGCTCCTGCCGTTGTCAACCAAGATAATGTGCATTCTCTGAGCAGTCGGTCTGGCCTTACGGAAATGGCTTGTATAGGTGGTTGTGGGTTGTCCTGTACCCGCCCTGCAGAGCATTCTCTGGAAGACCGCCAGACAATCATAGTTGGGTATGACTTTCTCTAGTCCAATGGCAGCGATATGCAATTTGGGGCACGATGTGCTCATATCAGCATTACCCTCATTGGTGCAGACCACGATATCCCCCGTCTCAGCAATTCCGAAGTTGCCCCCCGTCATTCCAGCATCAGCGGTGAGGAATTCATTTCGTAGGCTCAGTCGCGCCATATAAGTTAAATATGTTGGATCATGATTTCCTTTCTCCGTGCCCAATTTCTCCTCGAACAATTCTCCCACATCATCATGGTTGAGGTGAATAGCCGGCATGACGATATGACTTGGCGCCTGTCCTTTCAGCTGAATGATTCTCTCCCCGAGGTCAGTTTCCACCACTTCGACGCCATTTTTCTCCAAGAACGGATTCATGCCACACTCCTCGGTGAGCATGCTCTTGCTCTTCACCAATTTCTTGACATGATGCTCTCGAAGGATATCCAAAACGATTTTGTTGAATTCATCAGCATCCTTAGCCCAATGGACAATACATCCGTTTTTCTCCGCATTGGAAGCGAATTTCTCCAGATATTCATCAAGATGTGTGATGGTATGCTTTTTAATGTCGGAAGCCTTTTGTCTCAATTGCTCCCACTCATCGAGTCCCAAAGCCATGTTGTCGCGCTTGGTGCGCACGGACCAGAATGTGGCATCATGCCACTGTGCATATTTCTGGTTTTTCAAGAACTCTTTTGCCTTATTGGAATGTGGTGTACTCATAGTCCTGCTGATAAAATTTCCACTGCATGAATAAACTTAATGCCCAAGCCGCTTTTTTTTGCGACGCCAGCCATATGCATCAGGCACGAGCAATCAGGTCCGGTGACAAATTCAGCCCCCGTATCGATATGTCTTTTGACTTTATCGATCCCCATTTGCTCAGAGATAGCCGTTTCTTCGACAGAGAACATACCGCCGAATCCGCAACACTCGTCTTTCCTTTCAGGCTCCATCACCTGGATTCCCTTTTTGAGTTGCAACAAATCCTTAATTTTGTTGAACTGCGGGACATTCATCTCACTTGGTGAGCTCAGCCCCAGTTCCCTCACACCATGGCAAGAGTTGTGCAGACTCACCTTATGAGGAAATTCCCCAGGCAACTCCTTCACCTTGACCACATCATGAAGGAATTCAATGACATCCATCGCTTTCTCGGCGGTATGGCATTTTTCCTTACCATTCAACAAACGAGGATAATTGATTTTGACAAAAGCTGTACAACTGACAGATGGAGCGACCACATAGTCGAACTCCTTGAACATTCCCTCAAACTTCTCAGCCAGCGGCAGAGCCATTTTTTCGAACCCCGCATTGGCCATCGGTTGTCCGCAACACGTCTGATTCAACGGATACGTGACATCGAGTCCGAGATGTTTGAGTAACTTGTATGTAGCGACACCGACCTGAGGGTATACGGCATCGACATAACATGGAATAAACAAACCGATTTTCATGTATTATACGTCTAAGGATTGGTAATTACGTGTGTATGATGTGCAAATATAACAAAAAAAAACAAGTCTGCAATTATCTTTCCTTGTTTTTTTGTATTTTTGCGGCATGGAATTGTATTTTTCTCGTTTCTTTCCCCGATTATGGGCCACCTTACTATTTATTGGTTATACGATTCACGTACCAGCCCAAATCAATCCCGACAGTATTGAGATCAGTCTGTTGACCTGTTCACCCCATGATGAAGTGTACAGCCTTTATGGACACACCGCCCTTCGAGTGACCGACAAGACCAGAGGCACAGACATCGCGGTCAACTATGGTGTTTTTGATTTTCTCCAGCCCCATTTTATTCTCCGCTTTATCTTCGGTCTGACCGACTACAGCATGGGTGTGAATACGATAGATGATTTTTGCGCCCAATACAGCTACTATAACAGTTCGGTGACAGAGCAAGTGCTGAATCTGACCCCAAGTGAGAAGCTCCGCATCATGGCAGCCCTGGCAGAAAACGCGAAGCCCGAGAACGTCACCTACCGTTATAATTTTTTTCATGACAATTGCACGACCCGTGCCCGAGACATGATTGTCGAGCATTTAGACGGCCAAGTGGAGTATAAAGGTGAAGATTTATCCGACATTACATTCCGCCATCTGACAGATTCCTGTACGCAAGGCCATCCCTGGACACAATTAGGCAACAATCTTCTGTTGGGTGTCATGTCCGACCGTCCTACCCACCGCAGTGAACGACAGTTTTTGCCCTCCAACCTCATGTCTGACTTTTCCACCGCCCACATCACCATAGCAGACAGCATCCGTCCTTTGGTGAGTGAGACCCGCCTATTGCTGCCAAGTGGTCCCCAAGTCATAGAAGAAGAGTTTCCGTTAAGTCCAATCACCTGTGCTATAATCATCCTGGTACTCACACTTGTCATCATTTTTTCAGAATATCATTTCCATTATCGTTGTTGGATTTACGAAGCAATTCTACTATTTCTGACAGGAATATGCGGAATCATTCTCACGATGATGATTTTCTCCCATCACCCCACAGTGAATGTTAACTTACAGATACTCATGCTCTCCCCCATATCACTTATATTGCTCTACCCCATTGTGAGGAAGTCCATCAAAGGAGGTGTGCATTGGTGGTGGCCAGTGTGGAGTATTCTGATTTTGCTTTTCTATATTGGTGGATTTTTTCAAAAATACGACACCAGTGTCCATATTTTGGCATTATCTTTGCTGATTTTGTGCATTACCCGTCACCATTTGTCGAAACGATTGGTCAGTTTTTCCACTCAAAAGCAATAAAAGAGCCTATATTGTCAAAATGGAGGCAAGAAATTAGGGATTACCAAATAAAAGATGTAAATTTGCACGTTTAAAACAAAGATTTCATAAAAAATAAGAATCAAATAAACGAATATAAGTAAGAAATGGGATTTTTTAATATTCTGCAATCACTGTTTGGCAACAAATCCACTCACGACATGAAGTTGATTCAACCAATTGTTGAGAGTGTAAAAGCCGCCTATCCAGAGATTGAGGCACTTGACAACGATCAGTTGCGTGCCCGCACCAAAGAGATTCAGCTTTATGTACAAGACTCAGCTAAAGATGAGAAAGCCAAAGTAGAAGAACTGAAATCGAAGATAGAGTCGACTCCTTTGGACGAGCGCAAACCGATATTCGACCAGATAGACAAGATTGAGAAAGAGATTCTCGAGATTTATGAGGAAAAACTCAACGAGATTTTGCCTGTAGCTTTCAGCATTGTGAAGGAGACCGCCCGTCGTTTTGCCCAGAACGAGGAATTGGTTGTGAATGCCAATGATTTCGACCGCGAGTTGGCAGCCACGAAAGACTTTGTCAGGATAGAAGGCGACAAAGCTATATACTCCAACCACTGGATAGCCGGTGGCAATGATATGGTATGGGACATGATCCACTACGACGTCCAGTTGTTTGGTGGTGCCGTTCTTCATCAAGGCAAGATAGCCGAGATGGCCACTGGTGAGGGTAAGACCCTTGTGGCTACGCTGCCAGTGTTTTTGAATGCGTTAACCGGTAATGGCGTGCATGTCGTGACCGTGAACGACTATCTGGCCAAGCGTGACTCAGAATGGATGGGTCCTCTTTATGAGTTTAATGGTCTCTCCGTGGACTGCATAGACAAGCATAAGCCCAACTCCCCAGAGCGCCGTAAAGCCTATCAAGCCGACATCACCTTCGGCACGAACAACGAGTTCGGTTTCGACTACCTTCGTGACAACATGGCCATATCTCCTGCCGATCTAGTGCAGCGTGCCCATAACTATGCGATTGTCGACGAGGTTGACTCCGTGCTGATTGACGATGCCCGTACGCCTCTGATCATCTCAGGTCCTGTGGAGCGAGGCGAAGAGCAGATGTTTGAGCAATACCAGCCATTGGTTGAAAAAATTGTCAACGTTCAACGTCGTCTTGCCAGCGACTTGCTGGCCGATGCCCGCCAGAAGATCACGAAAGCCAACGAGACCAACGACAAGGCCCTTCAGGCAGAAGGTTTCCTCTCCCTTTTCCGTTCCCACAAAGCCCTTCCCAAAAACAAGGCCCTGATCAAATATCTTTCCGAGGAAGGTATCAAAGCCGGTATGCTCGCCACCGAAGAGGAATACATGCAGAACAACAACAAGCGCATGCCCGAGGCAGTGGCCCCCCTCTATTTTGTGGTGGACGAGAAGATCAACTCGGTGGATCTGACAGACAAGGGAGTGGAATGGCTTGCTAAGGAAGTCAATGACAAAGACCTCTTTGTGCTTCCCGACATCACCGGACAGATGTCAGCCCTTGAGAACCGCAAAGACCTCAGTGCAGAGGAGCGTCTGAAACTGAAAGACGAATACATGCGCCACTATGCCCTTCAGAGTGAGCGAGTGCACACCCTTCAGCAGTTGCTCAAAGCCTACACCATGTTTAATAAAGACGATGAATATGTGGTGATAGACGGTGAGGTAAAGATTGTTGATGAGCAGACAGGCCGTATTATGGAAGGTCGGCGTTGGAGCGACGGTCTTCACCAGGCCGTGGAAGCCAAGGAGCATGTGAAAGTGGAGGCCGCCACGCAAACCTACGCCACGATCACCCTTCAGAACTATTTCCGTATGTATCACAAGTTGGCCGGTATGACCGGTACCGCCATCACAGAAGCCGGAGAGTTTTGGGACATCTACAAATTGGATGTGGTAGAAATCCCCACCAATAAGCCCGTTGCCCGCAACGACATGAGTGACCGCGTCTATAAGACCCAGCGTGAGAAATACAAAGCCGTGATCGATGAGATTGAGGAGATGCGTGAGCAAGGCCGTCCCACCCTCGTCGGTACCACATCAGTGGAGATATCCGAGTTGCTCTCCCGCATGTTGAAGATGCGCAACATTCCTCACAACGTGTTGAATGCCAAGTTACACCAGCGAGAGGCCGACATTGTGGCCCAGGCAGGTCGCAGCACTCTCACGGAAGTGATGAGAGATGGCAAGAAGGAAAGCAAACTTCTGGGAGCGGTGACCATCGCCACCAACATGGCAGGTCGTGGTACCGATATCAAGCTCACCCCTGAGGTTAAAGCAGCCGGCGGACTTGCCATTATCGGTACAGAACGCCATGAGAGCCGCCGTGTGGACCGTCAGTTGCGCGGTCGTGCCGGTCGTCAGGGAGACCCCGGTTCCTCCGTGTTCTATGTTTCTTTGGAAGACAAGCTGATGCGTCTGTTTGCCTCAGAACGTATCGCCAAGGTGATGGACCGTTTCGGATTCCAGGAAGGCGAGCGTCTGGAGCATAAGATGATCAACAACAGTATCGAGCGTGCCCAGAAGAAAGTAGAGGAGAACCACTTCGGTATCCGTAAGCGTCTGTTGGAATATGACGATGTGATGAACCAGCAGCGCAAGGTCATTTACGAAAAGCGCCGCCATGCCCTTATGGGAGAGCGCATCGGTATGGATATAGCCAACGTGTTCTGGGACAGAGTGGTGAGCATCATCAACAACAATCCTGAGTTTGAAGGATGTGAGGAGATGTTTATCAAGACATTCTTCATGGAGTGCCCCTTCACGAGAGAAGACATCGCCAATATGAAACGCGAGTCACTGTACGAGAAGGCCTATACGAAGGTGATGGACACCTTTGAAGAGCGCAGCGCTCGCATCCCACAAGTGGCCTGGCCCATCATCAAGAGAGTGTATGAAGAACAAGGTCAGATATATGAGCGCATCAACGTTCCCATCACTGATGGCCGTGTGATCATGAATATCCCCTGTGACCTGAAAGAAGCCTACGATACAGAGTGCAAATCTGTTGTGAAGCAATTTGAGAAGGTTGTGATGCTGCATATCATTGACGACTGCTGGAAAGAAAATCTCCGTCTGCTTGATGAGTTGAAGCACAGCGTGCAGAACAGCGCCTCCTACGAGCAGAAAGATCCATTGGTGATTTTCAAGATTGAGAGTGCGAAGCTATTCGACACGATGATAGACGACATGAATAACCGCATCACTGAGATTCTGACCCGTGGTCAGATACCTCAGTTGCAGCCCGAGCAGCAGGAGATCAGCGAAGCCGCTCCCGAGCAGCACAGCCAGCGCTATCAAGAGAGCAAGGGTGACGAGATGGTGGATCAAGGTCAGAAAGCCGCAGCCAGTCAAGACACCCGCGAGACCGCCCGCCAGCCCCGCCAACCCATCCGCAAGGACAAGTTGCCAGGTCGCAATGATCCCTGTCCCTGTGGCAGTGGTAAGAAGTTCAAGAACTGTCACGGTCGCAACCTCGTATAAACACTCTCCTTTCATCATCCATTCAAACCCACAAAACGATGAGAATAGCAATCAACAATCTCCGCAAGTGTTTTGGCGACAATGTGGCCGTCAATATCAGCCAATATGAGATTTCCCAAGGTGACCTGATTGGTTTGGTAGGCAACAACGGAGCCGGCAAGACCACCCTTTTCAGGTTGATGCTTGACCTGCTGAAAGCCGATGATGGCGATGTCCATTACCTGCTGGACGGCGAAGGCGACCTATCAGGAACGTCTATCAACCCCTCTGAGAGCGAAGAATGGAAGACATTTACCGGAGCCTACATTGACGAAGGTTTCCTCATTGACTTCCTCACCCCCGAAGAATACTTTGCCTTTATCGGTAAGGTAAGTGGTTTGAAAAAGAAGGAAGTGGAAGAACGTCTGAAGGATTTCGAAGCTCTGATGGCCGGTGAAATCTTGGGACAGAAAAAGCTGATCCGTGACCTGTCAGCCGGCAACAAGCACAAAGTAGGCATTATTTCCGCGCTGCTCAACAAGCCCCAATTTGTGGTGCTTGATGAGCCATTCAATTTCCTCGATCCCTCCAGTCAGAACATATTGAAACATATTCTGACTAAATATAATAAGGAAACGGGCGCCATTATCATTATCAGCAGCCACAATCTGGCGCACACCATTGATATCTGTCCCCGCATCACCCTCCTCGAGCACGGAGTGATCGTGAAAGATCTCACGAATATAGACCACAGTGCTACCGCCGAACTTGATGCTTACTTCAACAGGATTGAGCCTGAAGAGGAAGTTGTTCAAAATTAGGTATTTCCCGCCATTCTACGTTTTAGACATCCCCAAATCGAGGTATATTTCTAAAAAGGAAGCATGCGGAATGATTTCCGATGCTTTCTTTTTTTTAATTTTGCAGTGTCAAAAGCCTGTCATCCATTTGAACACATGCCATCATGAAATTATCAGACTTACATACAGGAGAAAAAGGAGTTATCGTGAAAGTGCTGGGTCACGGCAGTTTCCGCAAGCGTATTGTAGAAATGGGCTTCATCAAAGGCACTTTAGTAGAAGTATTGCTTAACGCCCCCCTTCAAGATCCTGTGAAATACAAGATTTTGGGTTATGAAGTATCCCTTCGTCATGATGAGTCAAGCATGGTGGAAGTGGTGACAGAGGAAGAAGCCCGTAAGATGCATGAGCTCGAAACGCCCATGCAGCAGAAAGGCGAGCCGACCGACGAGATGGCCCCCATCACCGATGTTCAGTTGCGTGATGCCGCGAAGAAGCGCCGCCGCAAGATCAATGTCGCCTTGGTAGGTAACCCCAATTGTGGCAAGACCTCCCTGTTTAATTTTGCCTCCGGAGCCCATGAACGCGTAGGCAATTATTCAGGTGTGACTGTTGACGCCAAGGAAGGTCATGCCGTGTTTGAAGGCTATGAATTCAATATCGTCGATCTTCCCGGCACCTATTCCCTATCAGCCTACAGCCCAGAGGAGTTGTACGTAAGAAAACAGATCATCGAGAAGACCCCCGATGTCATCATCAATGTGATTGATGCCAGTAATCTGGAGCGTAATCTCTATTTGACCACGCAACTGATCGACATGAACCTCCGTATGGTGTGTGCCCTCAACATGTATGACGAGACGGAGCGTCGTGGCGACCACATAGACTACAACCGTCTGGGACAGTTGTTTGGTGTCCCCATGATACCCACTGTATTCAAGACCGGGCGTGGTGTGGACCTGCTTTTTCACATCATCATCAACATCTATGAAGGCAATGATTTTGTGGATAAAGACGGCAATATCAATCCCCGTGTCGCCGCAGAGATAGCCGAATGGCACAAAGACTATGAGCAACACCATGGTGGGAATCACTCTGACGACTACGCCCACGGTCCCCGCCCCAACAAGAGTATCTACCGTCATATCCACATCAACCACGGTCAGTATGTAGAGGCAGGCATCGAGAAGGTGAAAGCAGAGTTGATGAAAGACACGCAAGTTCGCCACCGCTATTCCACCCGTTATTTGGCCATCAAGCTGCTGGAGAGAGACCACGATGTGGAGCAGATTATCCGTAAGTTAGCCAATGCCAAGGAAATTTTCCAGGTGCGAGACAAAGCAGCCACCCGAATCAAGGCCGACACGGAAGATGACAGCGAGACAGCGATCATGGATGCGAAATACGGTTTTATCCGAGGTGCCATGCATGAAGCCGGTTATGAGGAAGGCAGCAATGAGAAAGCCTATCGCATGACCCATCTGCTCGACGAGATCATCACCAACCGCTGGGTAGGATTTCCTATCTTTCTTCTGCTTCTTTTTCTGATGTTTCAGACCACCTTCTCATTGGGTCAATACCCGATGGACTGGATTACAGCAGGTTTTGACTGGCTTGGCGACTGGTTGAAGGGCACCTTGCCCGATGGCCCATTGAAAGACATGTTGGTAGATGGTGTGATCGGTGGTGTCGGCGCCGTCATCGTATTTCTTCCTCAGATTCTGATTTTGTATGCCTTCATCTCCTTTATGGAAGATTCGGGCTATATGTCCCGTGCAGCCTTCATCATGGACAAGCTGATGCACAAGATGGGTCTTCACGGCAAGTCGTTCATCCCACTGATCATGGGTTTTGGCTGTAATGTACCAGCAGTGATGGCTACCCGCACGATAGAGAGCCGTCGCTCCCGTCTGATCACGATGCTGATACTTCCCTTCATGAGCTGTTCTGCCCGACTACCGATCTATATCATGATCACCGGTGCCTTTTTTGCTGAGCGTTATCAGTCGGCCGTCATGATCTCCCTCTATGTGATCGGCATTCTTTTCGCCGTCCTCATCAGCCGGTTGTTCAGCATGTTTTTGCTGAAAGGCGAAGATACCCCCTTTGTGATGGAGTTGCCCCCCTACCGTATCCCCACGGGAAAAGCCATGCTGCGCCACACATGGGAGAAAGGCAAACAGTATCTGAAAAAGATGGGCGGCATCATCCTTGTGGCCAGTATCATCGTATGGGCCTTAGGCTATTTCCCCCATGATGAGACACTATCGCCCCAAGAGCAACAGGAAAAAAGCATCATCGGCCATATCGGCAAGACCATAGAACCGATTTTCCGTCCACAAGGATTCACCTGGAAGCTTGATGTCGGTCTGATCACCGGTGTTGGCGCGAAAGAGATCGTCGCCTCCACCATGGGTGTGCTCTACACAGGAGACAGCGATGTGGCAGACGACACATCAGAGACCAGCGAGGAGCAATATCCCATCCTGCGGGAGCAGATGGCCCATGAAGGCATCACCCCCCTTACAGCGTATTGTTTTCTACTCTTTGTGCTCTTATACTTCCCCTGCATAGCCACCATCGCAGCCATCAAGAACGAGACGGGCAGTTGGCGGTGGGCACTATTCACAGCCCTTTATACGACTGTCGTAGCCTGGTGTGTGTCAGCCGCAGTCTATCAAATCTTCTCTTAAGGCTATTTGTCCTTTGATGAGGATTTCCTTTGGCTTTCGGTCTCCTCTCTCTTCCATTTGTAGAAACGGTCGACAAAATCTATTTGCTCCTTATTCGGCAGCATAATGAGTGAGGCGCCATTGGAGAACTGCATCGTCGTGGGTTTTGAGACATCAAACGATGGCCAATAAGGCAAACCCTTGGCATTAGGGTTACCCGTTTTGGCAAAGTTCACCCAATACTGTTGAAGGATTTCCGCCACGGCAGACTCAGCAGGATATTTGTCAGGTTGTGTGAGGAAGGTCCCATTGAGATACATGATATCATCGGCATGCGCCACTCCCCTTCTCCTCGGATCACCCGAGAAGCTAAGTTTGGATGGTTGAGCGAGGAAAGCCGCATAAGCAGGGCTCTTTCCCGTCTTCGACTGGAGACTGACCCACGCATACGAAGGCCATGCAAATCCGAGATCCCTGAATGCGTCCCCATTACCATGGAAAGCCTCATCCACCGTGTTGCCCGGATACACTTTCAATGCCTCATCAGCGAAAGGCCCGAATAAGCCTTTAGCCGCCTTTTTATAATCCTCCGGTTGCATACTCCTCGAGAACAGCGCCCCCTCATCGCTATTGGTCATCACGATGACAGGCACATCATTGTACTCACCCCTTTCATAGAGTCTGTATAAATCATCAGTAATCACATACCCATCGACACACGGCCAGAATCCGCCAAAGCCCACATTATCGCCACAGAGTTCGAGGGCATCCATCTTTCGCAGTTGTTTGAGCGACTTTTTCTTGAGATGTTTCTGAAAAGCGAGTCCCTGTTGTTCCGCACCTTTTTGCGAAGCATTGGCTGCCAAAGTACGTCCCGAGTCACTCCAGGGAGCAAAAGACCCACCACTCTGACTGATGGCAGCCCTGAAGAGCCCTTTTGCCAACGGAGAGGCACAGAGAATGCTGCAGCTGATGGCCCCTGCACTCTCGCCGAAGATGGTCACTTTCGAAGGATCCCCTCCAAAACTTACGATGTTGCGCTGCACCCATTTGAGCGCATAGATCTGATCTAACAAGCCATAATTGCCAGAATGTCCGTTCTTGGATTCTTTTGTCAGTTCGGGATGAGCCATAAATCCTAAAGCCCCTGTACGGTATTCCACGCTGACGACGACCACGCCACGCATAGCAAGGTGTTTCCATAGATCACCCCCATAATGTTCTGTCTGAAAACCACCGCCATGAATCCACACCATCACCGGCAATCGGTCATTGATGGAAGTGGCAGGAGTAGCGATACCGAGATACAGGCAGTCCTCACTCATTTTCGGATTTGAGCCATCCCTTCGAGATGGTTGAGGTGGCCAAGGTCCGAAATCCTCAGCTTTGAGAACGCCCTCCCAAGGTTGAGCCGGTTGCGGCTCTCTCCAACGCAGATTTCCTACAGGAGGAGCTGCATAAGGAATTGCCTTATATACAGCCAACGTTCCATCGAGAATTCCTTCCACATCTCCAGTTTCCACATGTGTTTTCAAGATAGGCTGAGCCGTCATATTCATCGATGCCATCGTCAGGCAACAGATGAACAACATAGTTATACTGTTCTTCATCATGATCATAATAAAAAAAATTACTTAACAAAGAGTTTATATTTCGACCGCTAAAGTAGGAAAAAAAACTGAAACATGCAAATGTAATTGTGGGATAGGCATACCGCATAGACAGATATACTATATGGACCAAAGAAATATCAATTATTTTTTCATTTTTTCTACGATAGTAAGAAAATATTCTCATTTTTTATGTATATTTGCTCAGTGATGTGCGAGCACCTTATTCTAAGCCATATCCAATAGACAACACCCCTTATCCTCATCAAGAGAAGTATCCATACCATAACACTATTAATTTATATGAAAAAGTTATTTTTGATGTTGGTAGTACTTTTATCAACTACCACGTTTTTCTATTCCTGCAAAGATTCTTCCAGCACGGAAGAAAAAGTGAACGATTTCCGCATCAAGCGTGGCACCAACCTGAGCCATTGGCTGTCACAATCTGAAGAGCGTGACGAAGCCCGTCGCCAGCACATCCAAGAAGACGATTTTGAACGTCTGGAGCAGTTGGGGTTCGACTTTGTGCGTATTCCTATCGACGAGGTTCAATTCTGGGATGAGGAAGGCAACAAACTTCCAGAGGCCTGGGATTTGCTGACCAATGCCCTCAACCTTGCTGAAAAGCATCATCTGCGCTCTATTGTCGACCTGCACATCATCCGTTCCCACTATTTCAACGCCGTGAATGAAGGCGGTGCAGACGCCAATACTCTGTTCACGTCAGACAAAGCCCAGCAAGACCTTATCAACATGTGGTATCAGTTGTCGGATGTGCTAAAAGGATACAGCAACGACTCCGTGGCCTATGAATTCATGAATGAGCCAGTGGCCGAAGACCATGAGCAGTGGAACCAGTTGATCGCCAAGGTACACAAAGCCCTTCGTGAGCGTGAGCCCCAGCGCACCTTGGTCATCGGCTCCAACCTCTGGCAGAGCTATGAGACGATTAAATATCTGAAAGTACCAGAGGGCGACAAGAACATCATCCTCTCCTTCCACTACTATAACCCCATGATTCTGACCCATTATGGAGCTTGGTGGACCCCACTCGGCAAATATACCGGAAAGGTGAACTACCCAGGTGTACTTATATCCAAAGAAGACTATGAAGCCGCCCCCGACTCATTGAAGCCAAGTTTGGAGCCTTTCACCACGCAAGTGTGGGACATCAACAAGATTCGTGAAGACTTCAAAGATGCGATTGCCGCTTCCAAGAAATACGGTCTTCAACTCTTCTGTGGAGAATGGGGAGTCTATGAACCTGTAGACCGCGAATTAGCCTACAAATGGACCAAAGACATGCTGAGCGTGTTTGATGAGTTTGATATCGCCTGGACGACCTGGTGTTATGACGCCGACTTCGGTTTCTGGGATCAGAAAAAACACGATTACAAGGACAAAGGACTTGTCGACATTTTGACCTCAGGAAAGAAGTTGGAAGCCAAATAAGGCCCATCATATCATTGGATATAAATTTTGGGGAAGCGACGACCGTCACTTCCCCAAATCATTTGTTATCCGCCTCGTTACCTGATTACTTTTTTACCTTTGTAGATATATATACCTTTTGGAAGATTGGAAGCCATGGACACATCATCAGCCCGTTTTATTCCTTGCAAATCATAGATACCAGAATTCAAAGGATGACCATGCTCGATGATACCCTCCACCGCTGATGTAATGGCCTCCGCCTTCATGCCAATTTCCGCAGCAGAAGTCCATTTGTTTCCATTGATTTCAGATAGTGCAACGAATTTGAAATACCTGCCTTCAGTGGGTTGACTCAACTGAGCCACCTGCATGCTGGTCGTATTGATGAAATTCCCTTTTGCCACGGGAGATCCCCATTCCTTTCCGTCAACACTCAGATAAATCTCATAGGCTTTCACCATGCCGTTTTGATTGCCATCATTTCTGGCATTATAGGTGAACGCCGTCACCCGATAGGTATTAGACATATCGACCACCAGCGTATGCGGGCAAGCCGGTTCTGTTCCCCAATATTCAGTATGCCAGAAGGTGGAAAGGTTGTTGTCGAATGCCAGCCGCGCCTCATTACCACTATGCTGACTGTCGGCACTCACTAGTTTCCATACACCCTTATTGATAAACAGGTCGAAATCATAACTCATCATCGGACTATCCATCATCCCCTTTGCCGAAGAATAAGCCTTGATATGACAAGCGTCGTTGTGAAGCAAAGTAGACTTATATTCCACGAACTCCCCTCCATCGAGGCTATAATAAATGGTTGCACCAGCGGTAGGCGTTGACATTTTGATTCTTCCCGTGCTGGTTCGCTCACAGGTCACAGGTTGGCAGACAGGCATCTCCACCCTTGCCATCTGTGCAGGCTTGCTTGCCGGCGTCAGCGGCATGATCATGAATCTGAAAGGCGTATTCGCCGCCTTCAGCTCATATTTGTCCATCACATCAGGTCCGCAACTGGCATTGCCCAACCCACGTGTGACAGCATCGAGAGAGACAACGGTGTTCTTACAAGGCACGAATTGATAACTATGCTTGCTTCTATTGCTACGATTGGTGTAATTGTCCTCCGGTCGGAAATGAACAGCAGAAGCCGCCATCTGGTCGGGCGCCACGAAAAGAAGACCATTTCCCTCAGTATCCGCGAGCGCCATCCATCGCACCTCCTGTTTGGTACCATGCTCCTGCGGCAGGATATAATCCTCATATTGTTGTTCGACTGTACTGTTATAGATGCCAGGCAAACAAGCCTCCTTTCTGTCACGATAGCTATCCCACGGACCACGTCCAAACCATGAGAGCTGTTCCATTGTAGACGGCATCTCCAGTCTGAATCCCATTTTGGGCAAGATAGCCCCCGTGAGCGCAGGTTGGATAAAAGCATTCGTCATGACAGTACCATCAGCACAGACGACAAATGACAGGCTCACATTAAATGCCGTTCCATTCTTACCCGTATGAACACTATTCATAGTGACAGTCACCGTTTTTCCATCATCGGTTTTGGTATATTCCGAAGAGATCGCCTTCACGGTCAATTTTCTCAGTCCCATATTATCCCAAGAATCCGTTTTTCTGCCATCATTGTCTGTAGGCAATCTGAAGACATTGAGCAACAACGGTTTACTCATCATCTCCACACCATTCGACTGATAATTGCTCAACGTGCCGTAAGTCTTGCTGAACACAGCCTTGAACGCCGCATTTCCCACGGTGATGGCATTTGCCGCGTCCTCGACATCCAATCCCTCTGCCACATTCATCTGTGTGAGATCATACATGGGTTTTTGAGCCGTTTTCAGAGGCAGCTTCTCTTCAGCCACCACATATCCAGCCTCGGCCCAAGGCGTGTTTTCCTTTTGGACAGCCGAGAAAGCCACAAAAGCCTCTTTAGTCCCCTCCACCGTATTGAGAGCGGAAGTATCAATGGTGATCAATATGCTATCACCAGGAGCGACCACCTGGGAGATCTCTCCCGAGGACAGTTGAACGCCCTCTTCATCCACCAAAGAATAACGTAAATCATAATGTGAACTGGGAAGGAAAGCCATCTTATTCTTTACCCTGAATTGAGAGGGTTGGTTTTTCACGGCTTTGAATTCTATTGGCTGATAGATTTTCTTTGTATTATAAGATTTTGCGGTGAGACTCCAATCAGGATGAACAAGACCATTGATACAGAAATTGCCATCATTCGGCACATCACCGAAATCTCCACCATACGCCCAATACTCTTTTCCAGAAGAACTTTTAGTCAGCAAGCCCTGATCCTTGAAATCCCATATAAACTCTCCCGTGAGACAAGGATATTTTTCATAGAGATCAAACATTTCTCTCACATTCCCCATTGAATTACCCATGGAATGACTATTCTCGCACTGAATATGCGGTTTTTGTCCACTCTTTCCCTTTCTTGAGGATCCTATCCAGTCGATGTTCTCATAACTGGCATACATCGTACTTGACACATCTGCATAATCACTATTACCCTCATAATGAGTGGGGCGCGTCTTATCAAGTTTTTTGATAGCCTCACCCACATACTTGAAATTATTCCCATTGCCCGACTCATTGCCAAAAGACCACATGAAAATACACGCATGGTTTCTCATCCAAAGGACATGGTTTGTGGAACGCTCTACCATCGCAGGCCGGAACAGTTCCAAAGAAGACAATTTCTGGTGAGCATGACATTCCACATCCGCCTCAGCCAGAACATAGAGCCCATAACGATCACAAAGGTCATAGAACACGGGGTCATTGGGATAGTGTGATGTACGTACAGCATTGATATTCAGTCGTTTCATGGTCTTAATATCCTCTTCTATCTCTTCATCAGAAATGGCACGTCCGTTGATGGGACTAAAATCATGCCGGTTGACCCCATGGAAGACCATTCTTTTGCCGTTGATGGTGAGCGCCCCGTCAGCACGTATCGCCACCTCTTTGAATCCCACTTTTCCTCCACGGATATCCACCGTATTTCCCTCTGTGTCTTTCAAGACTAGGACAAGATCATAGAGATTCGGTTCTTCTGCACTCCATTTCAAAGGATTAGAGACATTCATATCCAGGCTCAATTCATTGCTGTCCTCCACTTTTTTTGTGACCGATGCCACTGTCTCACCATCCTTTTGGATACGCACCTCCACCTCTCCACCAATGATGTTGTCAGCCCCTGCAAGACTCACCTTCACATTGGCTTTCGCATTGACATAGTTGTTGTCGAGATCAGTGGTGAAGAAATAGTCACGTATCTGGCTCTTAGGCGCAGACCACAAGAAGCAATGTCGTTGGATACCCGTCAACCTCCAATAATCCTGACACTCCAGGAAAGAGCCACTTGTAAATCGATACACCTGCAATGCGATGGTATTCTCCCCCTCCACCAGATAAGGCGTGATATTAAATTCCGATGGCAAGTAAGAATCCTCACTATATCCTATCCGTTGTCCGTTGATCCAGAGGTAGAACCCATGTCCGACCCCATTGAATCGCACATACACCTCACGTCCCTTCCAAGAATCCGGTAGGGTGAACTTACGCCGATATGTACCCACAGGATTAGGCATGGAACTGTTGTACGTGAACCATCCAGGTCTATCGGCCATCACGCTGTAGGTAGATTCATTGAAAGAAAAAGGGTAAGCCACATTGCAGTAGAGCGGTTTATCCCAAGCTTTTCCGTTTCGTAATCCCCAAACCTGCCAACTTGAAGGGACATCGATATCCGTCCACGCCGCATCATTATAATCTTTTGCACAATTAGCAGCCGACACAGAAGAAGGCGACTTCACCCAATAGAATTTCCACTTACCATCGAGCGACTGATAATATGGCGACCGTGTCATATCATTGCCAGCCACTTCCGTTTCAGAAGCCCATGGGATCGAGAGCGTATGAGCTACCTCACGATTAACATTTGAAATTTTGGGATCGTCCCATTCCTTACCAGTCTGAGCGATTGAATTGACCGCAAAAAAAACGGTCAGAGTCAATGTTAAGCCTTTGAATTTAAACATATTGTGCATTTTAGTCATATCGGAAAAGAATATTGAATCAGTTGATAATCAATTGCATCATCTAAAAAAGAATAGAATCACAGCCATGCAAAATTAGTTAATATCTTGGATAAGAAAAACCTATCGTTGAAAAATAAACCATCATTGTACAAAAAAGAAAAAGATTGCAACACCCATCACCGATGATCATCAAAAGTCAAGAGCTGTGCCGTGCAAAAAATAAGGCACATTTTGTTTTTCTTATCTCCCCACGATTAAAATATCGTTTATTTTGCCTACTTTTGTATCCGAAATGAAAAAAACTATTCTTTACGCATACCTATTATCCATTCTGCTGCTGCCCCTGCCTGTATCAGCAAAAGAAGGCATTTATGAGCAGTTGTTGCAACAATTTGAGAAAACGGAGCAAGTGAAGGAAGCCAACCAACTGTTTCAGTATCTCAAGAAAGAAGATTTCACAGACACATTATATCAATACAGCCACTCAACTCCAACCGACACACTCAGGCAGCAAGTATGGTATTGGTCTGCAGAATATTTCTATGACCAGCAACAATACCAGCGTGCGGCAGAATATGGTAAGAAAGCCCTACCGCTGCTGAAAGGAAAAGGCGGAGAGTCGGACTGTCTGAATCTGCTGTCCATCACCTATATCCGTCTTGCCGACTACACCTCTGCCGCAGAATATGCCAAGCTCTGCTATGCCCTTGACGTGAAGAGCGGTAACCCCGACATGATATCATCGAGTCTGAACACACTTGCCGCTATCTACATGAGTGCCAACCAGCCTAAGGAAGCAGAGAAATATATTCTCAAAGGACTGGAAGCCTCCAAGAAAGCCAACAACTCCTCCCGTCAAGCCATTCTCTTAGGCATGGCCTCAGAAGTATACCACGCTTTAGGAGATGACAAGGAAGCATTGTCCTATGCCGAACAATCTTTTCAATTGGAAAAGCAACTCGGTCATGAAGACAAAGCCTTCATGAGATTATCCCAAAAAGCCTCTGTATTGATCGGTCTTCACGAATATCAGGAAGCCGAACAGGTATTAGACAGTGTGATACCCTTTTTCCGTCAACAAGGCGACCTTCACTCATTAGCAATAGCCAATAATAAAATGGGCATGTCGCTCCTGTGCCAACATCGCGAGTCGGAAGCCGTAGCATATTATCGAGAGGCCGCCAACATATTGCAACAGATGGGTGACAAAGCCAATGAGATGCATTCCCGCCGCGGCCTGTATGAAAGTTTTTGGAGTTCATACCCCGACAGTGCCAAGATAGAGCTCAACCGCTTCAACGACCTTAAAGACTCCTTGTATACTGATGCCTCAGCCGAGAGTTTAGCCCGTTACAATGCCGAATTTGGCAATGACTGGCTCCAGGAAGAGAATGAAGCCGAGCGCAGTGCGAAGCGTAAGACCATCCTTTCGAGCGTCTTTATCTCCCTTTTGCTCTTGCTGTTGGCCGTATGCATCTGGTGGGTGATGTCACGTCGCCATAAGAAGCAGACCAAGATCAACGAGGAATTGTCCGCAGACATTGATGTGTTACGTGAGAAATACAAGCAGCTCACCATTGATTACAACCAGATCTTAGCGGACAAGCAGTCTCAAGACAAGCCAGAAGAGTTGAACGCCTCCGACCGGGCATTCCTTGACAAGACGATCAACACCATCAACAGCATGATGCTTCAAGGACAAGTGGATGCGGAAGGCGTAGCCCGAGAGATGGGGATTAGTTTATACCAATTCCGCCAGCGTCTGACCAATCTGACCGGTGAAAAGCCCCAAGACTTCATCTCCAATCTCCGTATGAAACGCGCCCAGCATCTGTTGGACAACCATCCCGAACTGAATATCACTGAAATTGCGGTTCTCTGCGCCTACAACGACACCCCCAATTTCACCCGAGCCTTCAAGAAATACTTTGGCGTAACCCCGACCCAATATCTAACGCAACAGAAATCCTCCGAAGAAAGATAAGACAAGCAGTCGCACTCGTCGTTGGAGGTAGATTATCCGCAAATCATTGTGCGCAAGATCATAAGAGGTTACCCTTCCAAAGAAGTTTAATCTTTCACTTTGATATAAACAGCATCGAAAGCAATGTTTGCCCCAAAGCAGGAACGAGTCTCATAACCTGTCGTTGATTCCAGCACAGTGAACTTGGTAAAGAATGTAGCCTTAAATCCATAGTCACATTCATTCACATGATTGTAGGTAAATTTGTTCCCCTTCAGCACGGCAGGTCTTCCTTTCTCACTCTTTCCCTCAGCAATATTCCCAAAGACATTGGACACTTCAAAATGAACACGGTTTTTACCTGCCGCGATGAGTTTCACGTTTCCCCCCATCAATTCTTTCATCCCCGTATGATACTCTTGATAACAATAATAGTGCCCCAAATTACCAGGATTTTCGGGCACCAGCAATCCACCATAGCCTTTAGGGAAAGCCATGCTCCGCATATTGGTGAAATGCAATTCTTTCTCTGTCCGAGGATTGTTCCATTCGCCTGAGAGTTTACCGTTATTGATTGTGAAGGCCAGATATCCCGTGATCTCCCCATCGTTTTGGTATTCATTCAGAATGAAATAATTGTCAGATCTTTTACTTCCGATTATCATAATAGGAGCTGGATTCTTCGCATTCGGATAATAGATGTGCCCTGCAGCGACGCCATCAGCATTCACCTCCCAAGCCAGTCTCACGGCAGTCTTTCCATCAAGCGAACCTTGGAAAGCATATCTCTCCACGATGCGCTGTGCATTGACATTGACCAATGCCAGCATCAAGAGAAAAGAAGCCATCATCAGTTTTTTCATCATCGGTATAATTTTAAGCAGTGTTGGTTATTACTATTCTTCCATCAATTTACGATACCTGATACGTTTAGGTTCTTCGAGTCCCAATCGCATCGCTTTGTTGACCTCATATTCTGTATAACTACCCTCGAAATAGAAGACGTTTCCATCCCCCTCGAAAGCCAAGATATGCGTACAGATACGATCAAGGAACCATCTGTCGTGACTGATGACCACCGCACAGCCGGCAAACGCCTCCAAACCCTCCTCAAGAGCCCGTAGCGTATTGACATCGATGTCGTTGGTCGGTTCGTCGAGCAAGAGAACATTTCCCTCTTGTTTCAAGGCGATGGCCAGTTGCAACCTGTTGCGCTCACCTCCAGAAAGCACGCCACATTTTTTCTCCTGATCAGCCCCACTGAAATTGAATCTTAAGAGGTAAGCCCTCACGTTGACGTCTCGTCCTCCCATGCGTATCGTCTCGTTGCCCCCACTCACCACCTGATATACCGACTTTTCCGGTATGATATCCTGATGCTGTTGGTCCACATAACTCAGTTTGACCGTCTCTCCGATGTCGAAAGAACCTTTATCGGGTTGTTCCAGTCCCATTATCATTCGGAAGAGCGTGGTTTTTCCAGCGCCATTAGGCCCTATCACGCCCACAATCCCATTAGGAGGCAATACGAAATTCAGGTCATCGAACAATACTTTCTCTTGAAAAGCCTTCGCCACATGCTCCGCCTCAATCACCTTGTTACCCAGACGCGGTCCATTAGGTATAAAGATTTCCAATTTTTCCTCTTTCTGTTTCTGCTCCTCATTCAGCATCCTGTCATAAGAATTGAGACGAGCTTTCCCTTTTGCGTGCCGAGCCTTTGGAGCCATTCGGACCCATTCCAACTCCCGTTCCAGTGTTTTGCGTCGTTTAGATGCCGTTTTTTCCTCTTGAGCCATTCTGAGGCTCTTCTGCTCCAACCATGAAGAATAGTTTCCTTTCCAAGGAATCCCTTCACCACGGTCCAGTTCAAGAATCCATTCAGCCACGTCATCAAGGAAGTATCGGTCATGCGTGACAGCGATCACCGTCCCCTCATACTGTTGGAGATGCTGTTCAAGCCAGTCAATCGACTCCGCATCAAGATGGTTGGTCGGTTCATCAAGCAACAGGACATCCGGTTTCTGCAGAAGCAAACGGCAAAGAGCCACCCTACGTCGCTCTCCTCCAGAGAGATGAGCCACATTCCAGTCAGCCGGTGGACATTTGAGGGCATCCATCGCCCTGTCGAGTTTAGAGTCGATATTCCAAGCATCCGTCGCATCGATGACATCTTGCAACTCAGCCTGCCTATTCATCAACTTATCCATTTTATCCGGATCCTCGTAAAATTCCGGCAATCCGAATTTCACATTGATCTGATCATATTCAGTCAGGGCATCATAGATATGTTGCACCCCCTCCATCACATTTTCCTTGACGGTCTTCGTATCGTCGAGTTGAGGATCTTGAGGAAGATATCCCACGGTATATCCAGGACTCCATACTACATGTCCCTGATATTGTTGGTCGATTCCCGCAATGATCTTCATCAAAGTCGATTTACCGGCACCATTCAGACCTATAATTCCGATTTTGGCCCCATAGAAGAAACTGAGGTAGATGTTTTTTAGAACCTGCTTTTGATTTTGCTGGATGATTTTATTCACTCCCACCATGGAGAAAATCACCTTTTTGTCATCGATTGTAGCCATAATTCATCCTTTATGCTTCAAAGAAAACTCCAAACAGATTTTTCAGAAAAAAATCATTTATATATTATTTCATCAATTGCCAGTAGCTTGATTATACTCTACCAATTTGTTTTGGTAATCAGCATAAGCATCCGTATATTGGTCACATTTCTGCTGATATAGCATTTGAGCTTCCAGCAAGTCAGACATCTTTGTTGTACCAGCTTTGTAGAAGTTTCTGTTAAGGCGCAGATTTTCTTTAGCCTGATCGATACTTCGCTGAGCGATGGTCATTTGCTGATAGGCTTCAGTGACATCATTGTAAGCTTTCTGCATCCGAATTTGGAGGAGTTCGGCTTTATCCTGCTGTTCATCCACCACCTTCATATATTCGATTTTTTTATGTTTGATGTCATGCGATCCCCCCCACCAGTCGGAAATTGGTATGCTGACTGTAGCAAAAACCATCCCGAAAGAATGGTCTTTTTCGAGCAGGTTATGATAATTATACCCAGCACCCACCGCCACTGAAGGAAGATTTTTCCCGATGGCCATTTTCTTCTGCAATTTTGCAGCTTCCACCTGTTTTCCCAGTAACTGATATTCAGTAGTTCCGAGCAACGCCTGCTGATGGTCATGCTTCATTGGAATTTGCACCTCCGCATGATCTTCCACGAGTGAGAAAGAAGTATCCTTTAAGCCACAATATTGTGCCAATATCATTTTTAGGACAGCCAATCCGTTATTCAGTTTCAGTTTTTGGCTTTCGAGGTCATTCTGCCTCAGTTGGACCTGCAACAAATCATTGCTCAAGGTCACTCCAGCCTTCACCGCCATATCGACATCTTTCTGTAGTTCTTTCAACAAAGTATCGACCGCCGCGATGGTTTTCAATTTTTCCTGCAAGGAGATAATCTGCCAGAAATACTGTTGTGCCGTCTTCTCAATCTCATTTTCAGACAATTGGTATTTCAACTGGCTAACCTCCTCCCCTACTTTTGCCAGTTTGTTACCATTGATGATCTGTCCTCCAGCGAAGACAGGTTGGACAGCCATCAAGCTCCCGATAGTCCCATTTTTCATCATCGAGACATTGACAGGGTCAGACAGTGCGAGCAGCGCCTCAGGAGGCAACGATGCCATCAAGGTAGGAATCAGTGATGCCGGAATGATTTCCGACGGATTAATGGTAGTCTCAGCCATTCCTTTATTGGCATTGAACCACAGTCCAGTAGCACTGATATTTGGGAAGAATTTGGTGAAAGCCTCCTTTCTTTTTTGCATCGCCGCCTCGATGTCATAGTTAGCTTGACGCATAGCGCTATTGTTATGTCGAGCCGAGTCAAGGATCTGTGCAAGGTGATAAGTCTGCGCAGAAGCAGACATCATCCAGCATGCGGCCATTATCATGAATAACTTTTTCATATTCTATTTCAAATTAACTTTCCAATAGATGACAGGAAGCATAGTGACGACCATGATCAAAGAACCAATACCACCAGCGAAGATAGTGACCCCCACAGGCATCCAGAATGAAGACTGAGCAATAATCATCGGCACGACACCGACAGCGGTTGTAGCAGTAGTGAGGAAGATCGGCACCATCCGTCGTTTTCCCGCATCATAGGCCGCCTGTTTCACCGCTTCGTTGTACGCCTTCTTGTCAACCGTCCAATCACCATGTTCGGCCACATATTTTTTGATCAGTTCAATCGCATGTTCGAAGATCAAGATCTCATTACGCATAATCATACCCATCAATGTGATGAGTCCGAAAATGGAAGTGAGTCCAAGAGCACGGTTCATCAGTCCAAGTCCGATGAGCGCCCCCGGAATCATCAATCCGAGAGCAGCCATACAAATGGAAGTGATGCCATACTTTTTGAAATTGAACAACAAGAAGAAAAACACGATGATCATCGCGATAATGATACCTCCGAGAATCTGTGGAATAGCCTCATCGCCATATTCAATCTCACCACCGACCTCACAGCGGACCCCCTGGGGCAACAGGATTTCCTTCTGCATGATCTCAGCGATCCTGTTTTCCACGGGAGCGGTGAAGACACCATTAGCAAACTGAGCCGTGACGGTGATGCAACGCTCGCCTCCCCGGTGTACGATGCGGCATTCGGTCCACTTAGGAAGCACTTTAGCAATCTGCCTCAAAGGAATGGTGCTATTGTTTCCTTCCATACCAGCCGAGAGCATCGTCCAAGGAGATGAGATACCGAGGTCGGCCACATCAGAGAAGGTCATGTCGGCATCATCCTTCACGACGATGGGTAATTCGTAGTTACCCTCCCAGATCTGCCCCACTTTCAAGTCACTCGACGTAGCACTGAGAGCCAGTTGCGCCGTTGTCCGTGAGATGCCCAACTGCGCAGAAGCCACCGGGTCGAGTTCCACATTGATAATTGGATACGGTTGGAAATAATCCGTATGCACCCACTCCAGTTCAGGCATCTTTCTCATCACGTCCATCAGCCGGTCAGCCACCACATGCAAAGAGTCGAGATTATCTCCATAGAATCTGTATTCCAATTCGTTGACCTCCAAGTAATCCAGTCTTTTAAACTTGACATACGCTTTTGGGAAAGCCTCGCTGAGCATCGGTTGATAATCCGCCAACAAGTCGAGCGTCGCCTTGTCGGATTCAGTATTGACAATAAACTGAGCGTAATTGTCCCCTGCGATCTGTGGGGCATAAGCATCCATGAATCGCGGTGAAGAACACCCGATAAAACCAGTAATGCTCTTGACGCGTTCATCTTTCTCCAAGACATGCTGTACAGAATCTGCAATCAATTCTGTTTCCGCCATACCCTTTCCATCGGGCAAGAAGATCTCTACGGCGAACTGGTCGCGGTCAGCATAGGGGAAAAGGCGTATTTTCAGTGTAGGAATGATGAGCAAAGACAACAAGATCACCCCTATTCCACCAAGGATTGTTATCCAAGGATGCCTGAAAGTGAAATCGAGCACTTGATTATAGGTAGCCTGCACCCATTGTGTAATCGCATTCCCTCCAGTTTTCACCTTATCAGGCTTAATGATTTTCACCTCCAAAAATGGGATAACGGTGACAGCCAGGAAGAGCGAAACCATCAAGTTGATCGTAATCGTCCACGGGAAATCCTTCAAGCAATCGTGGAACATGCCCTTCATCGTGATGAGAAATGGGAAGAAGATGGCGCAAATGCAAATGGTGGCAAGCATCATAGGCATGAAATACTGCTTTGCCGACTCGATGGCAGCCACTTTTGGTTCAAATCCCTTTCCCAGATACTCCAGATACCCATCGATGACCACAATACTGTTGTCGACAATCATTCCGAGCACGACAATCAGCGCAGCGAGCGTGACAATATTCAGCTCGATACCAACCAAATACATGATAGCCACCGAGACGAAGGTACTCAGCGGAATCGTAATGGCAGCCACGATAGCCGACCTCAGCGGGAAGAGCACCATCATGACGAGTATGATGATGACCATGGCAATCAGCAGGTCACGTAAGAAATCCCTTACGCTGACGCTCACCACCTTTGGTTTGTCGGCGATACGTGTGATATTGACGTCCTCAGGCATCTCATTTTTCCGGAAATCTTCGAGTACTTTGTCCACCTCGGTACCATACTGCACGACATTGTTTCCCGGTGTCATCTCCATGGAAAGCAAGACACAGGGATGTCCATTCTGTTCGATACGACTAGACATCGGCTCATACTCTCTGACGACCCGAGCCACATCCCTCACTCTGGCCACTTTTCCTGTGACAGGATCGCTGAAAATAATCAAATTAGCGATTTCCTCCTCGCTATCCTCAGTTGTCTCTATATGGATGGGGATATGCTGGTCATCATCGCTGACACTTCCACTGAGTGTCGTGATCCCTTGAGCCTGCAAATGGCTGAACAGCATCTGCTGTCCTATTCCGTAAGCCTGAAGTCTTTGTCGGTCAATATAGAGACTGATTTGTTGTTTCTGTTCTCCAAAAAGTTTGACATTCGCCACAGATGGGATACGTCTGAGTCTGTCGCTAAGGTCATCACTGTATTCTTTCAGTTCTCGGTAACTGCGCTGGTCGCTCTCGATGGCAATCAGCAATGCCGAAGTATTTCCGAAGTCATCATTGACCACAATAGCCAATACCCCAGTAGGGAGTTGTGATTTAAAGCTATTCAGTCCATGTTTGATTTTGCTCCATACCTCATCTTTGTTGTTGACATTGTCATTGAGCTTCACCATCATGATGCACATCCCATTCTGCGATGTGGTGGTGGTTTTTACTCTGTTGACCTCTCCAAAGGTGAAGAGGTAACGCTCCAAGGGCCTTGCCACCTGCTGCTCCACTTCTTCAGATGTTGCCCCGGGATAGACAGCCACGACAACACCCTGTCGGATAGTAGCATGAGGAAATTCATCTTTCGGCATGTCGTACATACCGAAGACACCAAGCACAAACAAGATGACGATGATGAGCAAGGTGATCGAATAGTGTTCCAATGGCCATAAGAGCCAATTCATCTTCTTCTCCATCTTTTTCTATTCTTCAGCATTTCACCTTTTGAAAATCACCTTTGATCCCTCACTCAATTTCTGGTATCCTTCGGTGACGAATCTCTGTCCGAAATTGACTCCCTGCTTAATCACTATTCTGTTGCCAATTACCGGTCCGACCTCCACCTTCGTCCGATGGGCCAGACTATCTTTGTCGATGGTCCAGACGAACAAAGATCCGTCAGCCGCCTTTTGCACGGCAGTCACAGGCATTGTTTTTCCCTTCAGCAACACCCCTCCCTCTACATCGAATGTCACGCTGGCCACCATTCCCGGCAGTAACTTTCTGTCAACATTTGGAACATTGATACGGACATCATATGTATGTGTCAAAGCGTCGGCGACAACCCCTTTTTCGATCCTCCCACCTCTGACCATCTTATCAGCCGCTTCGACACGTATGGAAGAAGGAGTATTGGGATTGATGCTGCTCATCTCGACCTCAGGAATAGCCACTTTCACTTTGACAGAGCTGATATCAAGGATGGTGACGACCGCTTGCGAAGGCATAGCCGTCTCACCCGCTCCCACCTGTTTACGTCCGATGACTCCCGAAACCGGTGCATAGAGCCGAGTATCGGCCAAGTTTTTGCGCATGATATTCTCTGTGGCAGTAGCCGAACGCACCCCCGACTCAGCAGTCTGAAGAGCAGCCTCTGCTTGTCTGAGACGTGTCTCCGCCTCAATCCACTTGATCTCGGGCAACGATCCACTGTCATGCAGCAACTTCATCCTGTCGTATGCGTCTTTCGCCTGGTTGTAGGTAGATCGGGCCTGTGTCACCATATCCCGTGCCTGGTTGGTCGTCTCTTTAGCCGCCACCACACTATTGTTATTACTGGTGGGATCGATTTCAGCCAACAGCTGACCTTTGGACACCATCTGTCCTTCGTTGACGAGCATACGTTTGACAACGCCCATCGTGGTAAAGCTGACCGCTGTGGCCTCTCTTTCCTCCACGATGCCCACATAGGTCTGTCCATCTCCGGGCAAAGCCAAATCCAACACCTCGGTTTTCACCCTTGTCGGCGCCTTCTCGTCTTTACCTTCTTTCTGACTACAACTGACGGTGAAAAGCCAACAGCCCAACACCAAAATGATCAATTTTCTCATAGCTAATGATTTTGGTTACAAAAATAATGAAAAAATAACAAAACCTTACGTTCATTTTTTCTATTTTCGTGTTCAATAATACCATTTTTAAAGAAAAAGGACAAACACCCCCATAAAAAGATTACCACAGCTCAAAACAGAGAACAATGAAAATATCACACAAAATCACAAACGAAGGATGGTGAAACAGTTCCACATATGGAACGAGTGTTTCACCATCCTTCATAAGCTCAAGCACAGAGAATTGCTTTATTCAATGTCTTCATCAATTTTCCAAACCTCTCCCCATTGATATTCGTTAGAATTCTGTACATCAGGATATTGAGGATCCGATGGTAGTTCCTCTCCACTGACAGCATCAGGACTATACATATTGTCCTCAAAGTTGACGAAACAGATAAAGGGTTTCAAATATATTCGTTTTTCCATTTTCATACTTATATCAAAAGATCATTATTTAACTACCACTATTTTTTTACCATTGTAAATATAAAGTCCGCTCTGCGTTGGCTTATTGATCTTGACACCAGTCAAAGTGAACCAGCCATTATCTGTTTCTGTCAGACCAGTGTTAATCTGATCTATTTCAGTCAGATAATCCATATTGATGGCCAATGCGTTGGTGACAGGAGCCGTTGTAGTAGGCATGAAGTATGCCCTGAAAGGCTCGATTTCAGCATTACCTTTTACGAAGAGCGTCCCGGCATCATTAATGGCATACACATTATCCAATGGTGTGGTTTTGAAAACGCCTTTCATTTTGTAATAATCTCCAGAAGTGGCAGCCATCAAGTCACCCGAAATCGTCACATTTTCACCACTGAAGGTTATGGGTACACCAGTGAGATCTTTAGCCACTCCCCAATCTTTTTCAGGAACAGCGATGATATAAGGCTGGCATGCGGTCATTTTATTAGCGTGGCTGAAGAACACATGCTCCTGGTTATCGCTTATAAATTCCATGACCCAGAAGTTTTTATTCTTTTCGTCAGAGCTGCGGAACCAATCAATATCGTAAACCTTTCCTTGATCATTGAGAGTCACTTTTTCGACATCGAAAGGCAATGCGATAGTCGACCATCCACTGCCATCTTTCTTGTAACCTTTGTCAAAGACGCGTGTATATGACATCTTTTTGGCTGTAAAATCTAATGGGCTAAAGAAAGGATAACCGTCGGTTAGGCAAATATTCTCAGCCACGCCGTCATTCACGATATTATTCTCGACCCCTATTAAAGGATTTGTCTGATCATCAGTAAAATAGAGGCAGTTAGGATGATTGCTGAGAATATTCTTCGTGGTAGTATTCCCCCTCAAGTCAACAGCAGCAACCTCTCCATCGACGGTGAAACTCTCACGAGCGACATCCAGTTTTCTCATCCCATCCACAGTATAATATGTAATGGCAGGCATTATCGTAAATCGGACATCCAAATACCCATCAGTTTCGACATAGTTGCCTCCTTTATTGTAGACTGGAACTACCGCATAATCCTTATATGCAGAATCAAGATACTTAGGATCGATCGTCATATTAATGTTGACGAATGCAGTTTTTCCAGCACCTACTTCTTTATAGGAAGTACGGCTTACCCACGTCCAATATCCATTTGGTCTGAAACAATAAAGTCTAAAACCTATATATCCGGCATAATTACTAGAAGTTGGGTTTTCCACTTTTATGGTGATTTCTGCCGTATTACCGAGGATGACTTTACCCTCCTTATCCAAGTTGTTGATGATAGGAGTGAGTGTCAGATTCAGGTTGTTTGTCGTGCTGCTACTCCCACTCCCCGTCTTAATGACGACATCAGACTGTCCGATTACCTGTTCACCATTTTTATCCATCGTCACCCATAGATGATAAGTGCCCGCCGAAGGTGGTGTAAAGAACAAAGTCGTCTCCAAGGCACCATCTTTGGTAACCGTGACGCCAAAAGGTCCGATGGCATCTCCTTTGCTGTTTGTTTTGCTAGCGAAGAGGTAGATACCGCCATAATATTCGTCGCCCAGATTTTTGATAGTCACATTGACAGGTTGAAGATCATTGGCCTCCAGAGAACCCGTGAAATCAAAATCATAAGCCTCCAAACTGTATGAAGGCGAGTAAACGGATAAGGTTGTGTTATTCCCTTCGATGACAGCCTCTACATATTCCTCTGTGGCTCCATAGATTTTGTAGATCCATTTATCTGAACCAAGTTGTCTGCTGACTGGTACGATTTTATATTTTCCATCAGGCAGTCCACTTACCGTAAAACTGACATTAGAATAATACCACCCGTCATACAGATTCTCCACCGTTTTTATTCTTGATATAGGGGTCAGCGACTCGTCATCATTCATTGTAGCGATCGTATATTCGAAACTGCCATCTGTTCCTGAATAATTACCGACGGAGCTAAAGGTGATGGTATTGCCATTTGTTGATGTTCCTCTAAATGTCAACGCTAAAGGCTCCCCCTCAACGACCATGCCGTCGTTGGGTTGGATGTTGATTAGCGCACTTTGTCCACTACTATAGCCATCCTTGGACGAGCTTGCCCCTGTACCATCAGTAGAATAAGGATTAGCCACTGTCAATAGGAAGTAACCATCGCAAAAACCTCCCCATCCCCAGTTGATGTGGAAAAGTTCATCCCCGTTGTAACCATCAACAATAAATGCATGTCCGGAAGTATAAGTGTCACCACTATAAAGCACCGGTCTTCCCTCTTTCAATTCATTGTAGATGATTTCCAGCCATTTGTTCAGGCTATATCTAGAACGAACAATTTCCTTCAGGTCAGCTCTATAATCAAACTTTTGCTTGAGCATGAGGCCAGCCAAAGAAGTAGAAGCCGATGATTCAGAGATGCCATAATTCATCTTGACCGATGTTCCGCAGTAAAGTAACAATTCAGCAACTGCCTTCACCGCAGGATCAGACAAATCGGTTTCACTACTCAGATATGAAGTTTTCATATCATCCCAATGAATGGATGTACCCGCAGGAATATCCTTCAAGACGAAAGTTTTTGAATTCATTCTTGTCCTGTTGGTATATCCCTCTATCAGCTCTGTTGTTTTAGCGGGCCATTTGTAGTAATACATTATTTGAGCCATCGCTGCAGCCACACAACCAGTTGGAGAATACTTTCCGGTGGAGTAAGAAGGACATAACAAGTTGTATGGGTTGTTCTGATTCCACTCCGACTTCAACAAAGGATTAATTCTATTGCGTGTGGTATTTTTAGCATTTGCTCCCGCCATCATTCTGTCAGGCTGGCTTTTCAACCAAGTCATCTCCTCTACGCATCCATCCAACCAAGATTTCATATTATCAGGCATACGATCAGGATCAAAAGAGCCCTTGTCAGTATATCCCAGCACCAGATTGGTTCTGTCATCCCCACTGGTGATGACGAAACCATCGTTGTCGCCCAAATTAAAAACATAGAATGCGGTCTCATTCTCAGTGTTTTCATAAATACCTTTTTTGACTTGTTGCTGGTGTACCAACTTTAAGTCTGAATTACTTTTCCGAATATTGTTTTTATTCAAAAAAGTCACTACGTTTTGTCTAGCTTGTTGCTTGTCGATCGGGTTAGCTAATGCTATTGACGACAACATCAACAATGTTAGTAAAACCATTTGTCTCGTTTTCATGCTCATATAGTTTTATAATAAAAAAATACTTTTTATCTTGTTAATCTTTCATAAAAAAACGACATCACAACCACCTCATTGGAAATCCATCCAAGACACTACACACAACTTCTACTCATAAGAAATCTTTTGAATCATCTGACCCGGATCGCCGATGATGAGAGACATGACATGTTGTTTCTTTTTCCTGTCGATCGGAAAAACAAGCATAAAATCTTTTCTGTTTTCGAGAACCTGTAGTTTCCAAGGATAAGACCATTCAGTGAACTTGTTTTCACACACCACTGGTTTGCAACCATCTATAGACACCCCAAACCTATTGCTACGTCCTTCGTAGACGGGCCAGAAAGGCACCACTGAGATAGCGATTCTTACGGAGTCTCCCTTTATCTTTTGAGTATCTATCGTCAAGTCAATATGCTGTGAGGTGATACTGGCAGGATTCTGCATTTTATCAAGCGGTTGTCCCATTTGAAGGGCGATCCAATCAATGCCGATACCTTCCAACACCCTGAATGTCTTCGTGGATTTCACTTTTGCCAAGTCTATGATGTTATCATAAGACTTATAGCGCTGGTTATCAGGCAGTTTAAAAGCTTTAGAAGGTTGACTGACGAAATCCGGCATAAGATGGTATTTTGCAGTTATACCGGGTGGGATCTGAGAGATCATCTGATTCCATTTGCCATTCAGTTGAGTGTTATAGCGCAGCAGCAGTTTCATGATACTGTCGTTTGCCTCCTTTGACAGTCGAGCATCCTCCTCACGACCAGTTTCATGGTTTTTCTGAGCCATGAGAAACTTTCTGTTCATCTGATAAGCAGATTTTACGGAATACCCGAGCATTTCGAAAAAGGCAGGCCGCATGTCAGAGGAAAGCGATTGTTCCATCACCTCCACCAGATCAGAGATATTCTGGTAGTCAGAGAGGCGTTGCCATGCAGACAAATCCCTTTGTCCTTTTCCAAGAGAGGTGGAGAAAGAAAATCCGGTATCATGCAACCTGTTGTTCTCATCATTGTCCCATTCAAACTCATAGCCCATAAACTCAGGTTTTCTATTCCATGCAAGCCGATAATAGGTATCAAGGATCTGTTGTAAACCTTTTTGGTAATTTTTTCCAAAGATACCAGCGAGCCATTTTGCCTGATAACCATTCACATTCTGCTCATTGAAAGCGGGTAAGTCCCATGCCATGTCGAAGAACTGTTGCATCTCAATTTCCATAGGTTTGATATCCCCCACATTGAGCAACCAATAACGGTCAGCACCAGCATCGTATGCCTTCTTCAGTTCTTTATACATCAGCATAGGAGCCGTCGTGGCGATCCATAAGTAATCATGAGGTGTGCCAAGATAACTGATATGGTAGTAAACCCCTGAGCCCCCTTGACGCTGTCGCTCATTATCATTAGACACCCGTTTCATATAGCCATAATTGTCATCCGGCCACACAATAGTGATGTCTTCAGGCACCCTCAGTCCTGCATCATAGATATCTAGTGTTTCTTTGTAAGGCACAAAAATCTGAGGAATATCAGCAGCATTTTTTTGTTTGTGAGACTGAAGAATCTGTCGTTGGTCAGCAAAGACCGTCTCCAAAGTTCGTGCTCTGACAAGAGGATCTGTAGACCCCTTCATGGCCTCATCGTGCAGGCCGCGCATTCCCATGGTATAGATATTGTCATAGACAGCCGTCTCTCGGATTCTGTCATCAAACTTTTTCCAGATGGTCGCTTTATTCGTCAGATAATTCCACTCACCATCCCGTGATTTTTCCCACTCAGAAGGGGCCGCATTATTGAACAGTAGCGGTTCGCAATGACTGGTAGTGATCATAATACCCCACTCTGCAGCCACCCTTTGGCTCTCAGGATGGCTGTAGAAAGCCCCCGTGCAAGTGTGCATGGCAGGAGCGAGCATATTGCCGCGCAGACGGAGGATAAGTTCGCACACCTTGTCATAAGTTTTTGGACCGATGTCACCGAGTTCTTTCTCAAAATTAAGAGAAGCCCAGGTTTTCAGTCCCCAGTCCTCATCATTAATAAAGATACCTCTGTATTTGATCGTAGGCGATTTGGATATGAAATTTTCCTTATAATCGAGTTGTGTTCGTTTTTTCACTGGCACGTCGGCGAACCAGTACCACGGATTGACCCCGATCTGTTCACTCACATGCAGCACGCCGTATGCCAAGCCTCTCGGATCACTTCCGATGATGAAGAGTCGCTTTCCTCTCGTTGATATTCGAAACCTTTCCCAAGAACCACGGATATCGTCGGCATTTATCTCTGGGGCTAGTTCTGCAGCATGGTCCACCGTCGCCAAGATGATGGATTCTCCATTGATCATACTATTTGGAGAAAGGATTTTGACACTTGGTTGGGTCCCCGTCACTCTTTCTATATCCAAGCTTAAGACAGAGGCCATTTTTCTCGTCAATGGAGCATCATCATCAGCAACGATAATCTGACATTGTTTTAAGTTGACAGCTCCTACAGGCTGTAAGCAAGAGAAGACAGCCATCATCAAGCATGCAATCCATTTATCCATGACAGTATTATTTATGGATGAAAGATGTGATTATTTGATACTTGGTTATGAAGGTAAAGACTTTTTAAAGACTTTTAATCATCCACAATTATGATGCGTCCCAGAGGTTTTTCATATACGTCTTCCGTTTTTCCCTCCAGTGTTTTCTCAAGGAAGTCAGAGAGCGCATCACGGCTTAATTGTGTAGTGGTTTTTATCAGTCTACACTGACTCAAGACCCCATAGAACCCGCCACTCTTATAATAATCCGTTGTTCCTATGGTATATTTTCTATTGACATCGAGAGGCAAGTACTCTCCTGTAGAAGCGTCAAGGACCTGAACATCACTGATGGTATGGCTCCCCTTGTGGATTGTGTATTTCATGCCAGACACTTGCGGGAAACTCCCGTCCTCCTCAGGAACGATTGCCGTGCATCTTTCCAACATAGCGATAATCTCCTGACCAGTAGCCTCAATCACGCACATGTGATTATCAAAAGGTTGTGCGTTGATCACATCCCCATAAGTAATATTTCCAGCAGGCACAGGATTTCTGATGCCTCCACCGTTGCACAACCCGATCTCAGCCCCCATTGAATGCCTGAAAGCATCGGCGACGATGTCACCTAAATTGGTTTCCATACTTCTCACCTCTCTCTCGCCATTCTCATCATTGATCTCAAGGGCATAATTGCTTAGACAAACCTGTCTCTTAGTCACTTGCTCCATCAGTGCTTTGATACTGTCGGTGGTATGAGTCACCAGAGGACTTTGGTATTGTACATCAGCTGTTGGAATCAGCGTAGTAGAAAAAGCCCCATTTCCTGTAATCACCAATTTTCCGATATTGGCGAACTGTGTTCCTGTCTGAGTAATATCAACAAGTTTTCCTTCTTGGTTGATGACCTGAGCATGGGGTATGGCAGAATGAGAATGTCCGTCGAGTACCACATCAATACCTTTCGTCGCAGCAATCATCTGATGAGAATCGATATTGATTTCCGTGATACTCTCCCCTACATGAGCGAGCAGCACCACATAGTCGACGCCCTCAGCCCGTGCATTGTCGACAGCCTTTTGTACGACATCGTAAAAATTCGCTTCTTTCAGATCATAGAGCAGTTTTCCCTCTTCGTCATAGAAAGAATAGCTTTCAGAATACATCGTCACCGGTGTACACGCCCCCACAAAGGCAATACGCTTTGATCCAAATTGTTTAATAATATATGGAGGATAATAAGGTAGAGAATCCCCCACGTTATAGAAATTAGCACAGACGATAGGCGCTTTTATCTGAGAGAGCAACTCTTTCATACGAGGAGTGCCATAATCGAACTCATGGTTGCCCAGTGTGATGGCAGCATAGTGTACATCACGCATGATGTCTGCAATATATCCACCTCTTGATATGGCCCCACTTGTACCACCTTGCAAGAAATCTCCACTACTGACAACTACCGCATAGGCAGTATCAGAGTTATTGATGGCATCACGCAAGCCAGCTATTTTGGAATATCCATCAATACCGCAATGAACATCATTCTCATAAAGGATTACGATACTTTTTTGCTTAAGTTTTTGTGTACCAATAATCTTTTCACGAGTGGAACAGGCACTTAATAATACAAGAGCTAAAAGAAAAGGAAAAAACTTTTTCATATGGCAATTAAGGTTGTTCATTTTGTTGGTTGAAATGGTGTTACAGTTTTAATCGAATAGTACGACATGGGGCAACTTGACTGCAAATATACATTTTTTATTAGTTAATCAGTGACATACCATTAAAAAATATGTCATAAAAAGCTGAAAAAGGCAGCATGATGAATGATCTCTGGCGAAAGACAGGTGGGAAAGATCTCTTATTAGGAGCCAAGGCGGAGCCTTGGCATACGGTGAAGCAGAGGCTAAGGTTTGGGGTAGGAAGATATCAAGGGCGAACAGTGGGAGCCAAATATTTTTTGAAATAATCATCCACTTTCTCCCAATCAACGGCAATTATCTCCATCGGTACTTCATACTCTTTTGCGGTGACCTTGCGGTTTTTACGGTCGAACGTAACGACAATCTTGTCATCGACACAAACACTGCAGGAGTCAATAGGCACAATATCGAAAAGCGTGATCACATCCATCAATTCGTGTTTATACTCTGGATTGTCTTTACCATTAGCCTTTTCATTACTCTGTCCATTATCTTCTTTACCTTGGTCTTTACCATCTTTACCCTGGCCTTCATCATCTTTACTTTGGTCTTCATCATCTTCTGCTTTTTCTTCATCTTCTGCTTTTAATATTTCTTTGAACTCGCAGAAGCATTCCTCGTTGGTTTTCAGATACCAGAAATCTGCGCCACCATCATGATCTTCTCCTTTGATCGTCAACATGGCCTCCGCCCTATTTTTTTTGATATCATATTGTTTAAAAAGGACAAAGCCCCCAATAGCCAACAGAAAAGCCACGAGACATACAAACGGTTGCACGAGACATCCAATGATCAATCCTTTCCAACGTTTTCGGATAAAGCCGATAAAAGGGATGGCATTGGATGCGACCATTATCAGCACCAGAATCAACAAAATGATAAAAAATGAGGCAAAATCTTGATCAATCATTATCTGAATCGTTTATAATATGGAATTATGAGTGATATGAAGAGGAATTCGTATACTGTAATGCAAGCATGGTCAAGTCGTCACTCTGTTCTGCATCACCGACAAACAGTTTCACCGATGATGTCATGGCATCGATGAGCGTTTGTGGCTGACATGGAGAAATTTTAGCCACCTCTTCCACCCTTTCCATGCCGAACAGTTGCATATTAATATCCTCGGCCTCATTGAGTCCGTCAGTATAAAGGAATACGGTGTCACCCTCATTCATTTGGAGATGTTGAACCGTAAACTGCATTCCTGCCATCACCCCAACAGGCAAGTTTGCATCGCAAGTTAGGGAGCATACATCTCCATTGGCCAGCAGGAGAGGTTCGTTGTGACCAGCATTGGTATAGTTAAGTGAACCAGTTTCCAAGTTAAGAACACCCAGAAAGAGGGTGACAAACATACCTGTATCGTTGTTAGAGCTCATTTCCTCGTTGAGTGCCTCTACGATATGTCCCGGATCTTGGGTGTATGCAGCGATATTGCGGAAAAGCGATCGTGTGACCGCCATGACCAGCGACGCCGGCACCCCTTTTCCCGACACATCACCGATACAGAAGAAGAGTTTTTCGTCTCTTATAAAGAAGTCGTAAAGGTCGCCTCCGACAGCCTTAGCCGGCATGACCATACCGTAAATATCGATGTCATGCCGATCAGGGAATGCCGGATAGGTTTTAGGCAACATCGACATTTGGATATCGTGTGCGATTTTCAGTTCACTTTCTATCGAAGCCTTGGCGGCAGTGGTATTTTTCAGTTCCTCAATGTAAACAATCAGTGAGTGTTGCAAATTCTCGAACGAGTCACGTAACAGATGGATCTCATCATGGCTATCCATGACAGGCAATGCCGTGTCAAATTGTCCGTCAGCCATTTCATTGGTAATACTTGCCAATTGTTTCAAAGGTCTTGCAGCCCGCTTGATGGCCAGACGACAGACAAAAAAAGTGACCAACAAGACAGAAGCGATGATCATCAGCATCATGAAACCTAAAAGGATTCCGAGCAGGTTGAGTGACAGCATCGAAAGTGAAACAGTCAATATCCAGTCAGTTCCCTTCAATGGAGAATAAAAGAGATATGATTTTTCCCGGTTAACAAGCACCACCTTATTAGTTTCTTCTAAGCTCTTTTCTCCATTTTTCATCTGCCTGATAGTCTCTTGAGCCACACCAGGTTCATCGGCATCCTTGATATGAACAAAGAAGTTACCTTTTAGGATGCGTCTCTGGTCTTGGTGTGTAATATAAGTGCCATCCCGAGACAAGACATAAGTATTAAAAAGCGCTTTATCAGACAAAGTGAAGATTCCGGATTCTATCTCGAACTTCTTATACTGTTCTTGAAGGAGTTGGGTCAAGAAGTCAAGAGACAGGTCAGCACCAAGAATAGCCACGACACGCCCGTTAGGGTCATGAATAGGATACATATAGGCAACCAGCGGTGTTTTTCCATCTCGGCTATCAAAGAAAGGTTCCGACCAATAGGCAGAGTCAGCATCGATGGCCTTGCGGAACCAGTCTTCCTCCAAATAGTCAAAATCTTTATCATTCATCATTTTCCTTTCCACCTGCAAGCTGTCGTTACGCCAGGCGTATGGGCATAACGAGCGTCCTTTCTGCGGGAAATAGTTCTCTATGAAGCTGATGCCACAACTACGTATGCGTGGATTCTGGCTGACGATTCGTTGCATGATCCCCTGCAACTGATCAGGTTGACGAACACATCTCTCCACTTCGAAGATATTGTTTTTAACGGCGACGCTGACGTCCGACATGGCGTCATCAATACTTAACTCAATTGTCTTCATACTGCCATGGAAAATGCTGGCCCCATCTTCCACCACAATAGATTTAGTCAATACATAGATGAGGAAAGCCATAGCCCCCATCATGATGAACAGCACCAACATCACCCACCGTGTCAGCTTCCTAGCAAATGAATGTTTGTATTTTTTATTATTCATTCTTCATCCTTCATATTACATATTCATGCAGTATCGCCACAAAGATATACAAAAAGTATCAAATACGCAAGTACACTTTTGTATAAAAAGGAACGAAGATTATATTCAACGCCCCAGCTACTTTTTAATGATTTTCCTACCATCCATGATATAGATGCCATGCTTTGGATGCTCTACAGGCCGTCCATCAAGTGTGAAGATGCCCTTTTTCACAAGAGGTTTCTGCAAAATATTGACCATCTCTATATCATTGGTCATCAAATCCTTGACATCGTCACGAGTGAGCACATAGTCGTGGCTGAAAGCCTCCTTCCACCAAGCGATGCTGGCATTTGCATGTGAGGTATTATTGAATGCAGCTCCATTCACATTGTTGCTGACGGCATAGTCATACCATGGCATGAAATAGAGCCATTTGGCACCAGCATTCCATTGCTGTCCGATGTTAGCCACAGACCCGCACTCAGTGAGTGCAGTGAGTTTTGAAGGAGAATACTCTCTCAAGAAGTCAAAGCATTTTTTACGTATATTGTTTGCGTTCGACTCATTATAAATATCCATTCCCACGATATCCACATATTCATCTCCTGGATACCATCGGTAGCCATCGCTATAAGGTTTTCCCCATGCAGAGCTCTGAGTCCATACCCAGATGAGATTATCCACCCCCATCTCTTGGAAGCGACGGTACATGATGCGCCAGAGTTCATTGCAAGCATTTGGATCACGTCCCCACCAGAACCACATGCCCCCAGCCTCATGTAGCGGACGCCAAAGCACGGGAATACCTTTTTTCTTTAGTTTAAGCAATATACCTCCAACTCTATCAATATCATTCATCATCAATTGATACTCATTGGATTGAGGTTCGAATATCTTTTTTACATCGAAGGTCGTCTGCTCATCTTCTTTTCCTGTATCGGTTCCCCAGTAGAAAGCAAACTTGTCGCTTTTTCCGCTCCGAGCAGGCACCATCCAATGCCAGCAGATGCTGACGATTCCCCCCTGCTGATGCCAGTCATCCACCACGCTGATGTTATCATAGTCAATCCATCCGCCTGGTGACGAGTAAGGCAGGTGGATGAAGTCGAAGGCAGCAATAGCCGGCCATATGCCCGTATGCTTATGCACCCATTGTGCCTCGCTGATATTCCAGTTTACACAAGCCATTGTGCCCGATAGCGTTTTCTCCCCGTTAATACTTTCCAACAGTTGCATCAGCTGTTGAGCTTCAACCGATTTTACAGGTTCTGCAGCCTTTAACATAGATGCAGCCAGAACGAATATAATGATTATTGTCAGTTTTTTCATGGACACATAATATTCAATACCTAAACAATGAGTACGCACTTGATATATTCACTCAGGTTAAAATTGATATGTCGCACAATCACTTGCAAAATTACTGCTTTTTCGGATGATTTTATCGTTTTTTGGGGGATATTTTAAAATTTCCCCACGGAAAACAAGCCTCGTAAAAGAAATCAGGATGGACTATTATTAGTTGAAACAGACCATTTCACAACAATAAATCCTCAAAGCCGTCAAGTTTTGAGGATTTACGTGGTTATTAGACACTATCAGAAGAACAGATTCTCTTCATCCTGGTAAGGGTACTACTCCAGATCTATGAACTGATAACTTCCCTCCCAGCTATCGAAACTATGAGAAGTCAAGCCATTTCGTGTAATCTCAGGGTAAGATTGTTGTCCAGGGAGCATCTTAATCCTCACAAGCCCCGTCTGCCCGGGATTCAACGCACCAGCATGAATAGCCGCGGTGGCAATTTCGGAATCGCTGGTGTAGATATTGTTTTTACCTCCCCATATGGCACCCTCTTTATGAGCTTTCACACGGAAGACAAAGATGAAATCTTCTATTCCGATATAATGGCTCATTGTGGAAGGAGCGTCAGCAAAATCTTCAAGTGTGGGAGCCGACAGCTGATAACTACCGTCACAACTCTCACAAGATTCACTTTTGACACCATTTTTATCAATTGACGGAAGATTGTTTTTCGGGCCCAAGACCTTCACTTTGACCAACTTAGTTTCTTTGGCCTTCAAGATTCCAGCATGCACAGCCGCTACAGCGAGCGGAGAGTCATCGGAAAAGATTTTATCCTCCCCACCCCAACATTGGCCACCGTCATCACCAATCACATAATATAGGAAGGTAGACCCGACCTGATCACGGAAGCCACTCATATCAGCTGGTATATCCTGTGCTACCAATAAGGAAGTAAAAGCAAATGTCGAAAAGAGCGTACAAAAGACTTTTTTAAATGTTAACTTTTTCATATTCATTATGTTATTGATTATAGAAAATGATTTTATATTGAAAAAAGCGTTGCTATTATTCCTCCCATCTCAAAACGGCACCATTGCGACGTGCAGGATCACTACCTGGGAAGTCCATGGAATAGGAACTACCAGTGGTGGGACTCTTTCCTATGTATCTGTGGTTGCGGAGTGAGAGGAGCATGAAATCGTGATCCAAATAGTCTTGCCAAAGGAATATTTCCGCTTTTTCTTTATCATTTGTGAAGCGCACATCGCCAGGAAGTCCATCGCCATACACTTTCACATAACGACCATCCGCACACTTCAGAGAGACCATGCCAGCACCCAGGTCAACGATAGAGAACTTTGTCAGTTCGCTCCTATCCTCAGCATGAGAATCATGGAGCAGTCCATGTTTAAGAGCAATGGCCGGGCGGCCTGTAGCCTTGTTGATGATACGGAAGGTCTTGCCATAAGGGATGTTGGTGCTACGGTCGGCACAAGGCTCTTCGACAGTGAAGTTATCAAATTCCGCAAAGCCACCGTTTTTACCTTTCACGTTGAAAGCGAAAAGCGCATGCCGTGACCCTTGGAAAGTGATGAGCTGGTAAGTAAGTGGCATCATGCGACCAAGAGTCTGGAAGGTCTTTCCATCGGTTGAATAGGCATACTGCGCCTGATTGTCATCATACTCACCACTGCAACGTAGCCAAATCTTGCCTTGCGGCAAGGATATCGGTACATCCACAGAGTCGTTGTTGAACTGTTCGAAACAACGCAAGGTCAATTGATTGCCTTCTTTGACAATGCCGATCCACGAGCAAGGTACGTTGATATTGCCCAGTCCGCAGACATCACCATCCTTCATCCCTTTGACGTAGAGTTCCACGGTAGTAACAGACTTCGGTCCGATGACACGTTGGGTGAGTGTGTTTCGAGCCCACATCAGTTGGTCGGAAGGCATAGAATTTAACCTCAGTCTTCCCCCTTTCAGGCGCCACATCTTGTCGTCAGGGTTGTGGTTCCATTGCCAGACGCGCCCAAGCACCTTCCCGTCGAAGTTTTCATTCCGTTCATAAGGAGCGCGGATGGATTGCGCACGCTCACCGATGTCATATTTACCCATCTGCGTGTCAGGCTTGAACCATGTGCGAGGGGCTCGGCCGGGATTACCCTTAAGTCCGACCACCGGCCAGCCATCGACCCAGGTCATCGGCATGAGGCACACAGTGCGCCCGATGGAATGGAAGTCTTGCATGAGGAGCGCCCACCACGAGCCATTCTTTGCCTGCACGATGCCACCCTGATGAGCATTATCGCACCCCGTAGCGTCCTGGCTGGCCGGAGAGACACCAAATTTGGTACCGTCGCCTCCGATACGATATTTTTCACCCCGTGGCACGATAGTGCGCCCTACCCCGTGGTATCCATAAGTCTCGTCAGCGGAGATGACGCGTGTCTCATAGGGTCCCCAAATGTTTTTCGAACGAGAGCAGAGGGTTCGCCCATTGGGACTATAATCCGTGGAGATGAGATAATACATCCCATTGATTTTGTACATATGGTGTCCCTCTCCTACACCGTTGCCCTCAGGAATGATCACCCTGTCGGTCTCCTCTATCGGCCCGCTCATGTCGGGTTTCAGTTCGGTGCAGTGCACCTCACCATAGCCATGGATGGCATAGATTTTTCCGTCATCATCGAAGAGCACGCTCAAGTCGTAGATGCGCCCTTGCATATTATGATGTTTCCATGGCCCTCTGATATCCTTCGACGTAAAGCACTGCAACCCCTTGCCATTGACGTTGGAGAAGACGTAAAACTGTCCGTTGGCATAGCGTATGGCAGGCGCCCAAATGCCCTGACCATAGATTTCTTTTTTGTTTTTGAGCGAGAAGGCGTCATCATCGAAGTCAAAGCGGTCAAAACAATAGGAGATGTTCTCCCAGTTCACCAAGTCCTTTGAATGAAGGATGACGAGACCCGGCACGCTGTGCATGGTAGTGCCTGCCAGATAGTAATCATCTCCCACCCGGATAATGTCAGGATCAGAGAACTCGTCATAGAAAAGCGGATTGGTAAAAGTACCGTTACCATTGTCGGCAGTCCATGATTTTTGTTGCGCCGAGGCTATCAAAGCAGCCATCATCAAGAAAAAGAAAAGCCAATGTCTCATTTTTTACACTTTACTATTAAAAAAAATATATTCTCCACCTTAAAAATTTATTCTTTCCGTCCGCTCACTTTTAGTCGATATTTCCCTAAGATGAGCGGGAAAAATCTCTCAGCGGCTACTATGACGGGAACAAAAAGCAAAACAATCACCAAGGCATACAAATAATCGAGATAGGACACCTGAATGACTCTGCGGATGATAAAAATGATTTGAATGTGAAATCCGAGTATGAGTATTGTCCCTTTAGATATTACCTTTACCATTTTTGGAGCCTTCCCCAACAGTTTTGATAAGGCAAAAATGCTGCAAGAGCCAGCAACGCCCCCCAGTAGAAACCAAAAGAAATGACCACCATAACCACAGAGATACATCCACACCTCGCCATTATAATATCCACAGACGTAAACCAACAACATGCCTACAATGAACAACAATCCAAGTGTCCATTGATTGCCAAACGCATCCAACTGTTTCTTATATCTCCGAATACATAGTCCAAACGCAAAGAAAGGATATGCAGTACAGACATTGACAATGGCATTGGATTCTTTCACAATAGGAGGATATCCAGAAGGGTCGAAATGATTATAGAGATAAGCACCTGCTAAGAAAATCACACATAGGCATAACAAAAATCCTTTATTGGTACAATATTGTCCAATGATTTTCAGCAGAATTAGAGTATAAACGAACCAACAAACACCAACCCCTCCAGTATTCATACCGATTGTCGCTCTTCCCATAAAGATAAAGACATCAATTAACTCAAAAGAACCATTACGGAGGGTAAGAGCACTTTTATAAAGAAAAATGATTAATGAGATGAGCATTAAAGGAATCACCAAATTGAACCAAATTTTGTTCCAAAAGACGTGGTTATCCTCCTCTTTTTTACAAAGGAAACCAGATATCAGAAAGAATAATGGTACATTGAAAACATACACATACTCATACCCGACAGAAAAGAAATGTCCCAAAGCGATAAAATAAATCCCAATGGCTTTCATCCAGTCTATCCATTCAAGTCTTTTTTGTTGCAATGGCATGGCATCTGTACGCATGATCTGTCATTTTAAAATTCTCATCAATCCCATATTGGACAGGAGAATAAATACTACTCTTTTTATCACAAATCACTTTTGCCCTGAATCGAGGTAGGTCGATAGGCAAAAAGCGATTACAAATATACTCATTTTTTACGGAAGAAAAAGTGTAAGTCGAATTATATTTGCTATTTTCCGACAATCATCACCTGCCCTGTACTGATTTTGGTTGACAGTTTTGTTTGTTAAAACTAAATAGGTTTACACTTCATTTTCTTTATTCCTAATGCAGGTTGTCAGTTTGTGGTTTACTCCTTCTTTGGTTGACACTTTTGACCGTAGTCCTAAG
>JAEEGL012810818.1_pt1 | contig 147380 bp, 138 predicted proteins | sample 9134231 | NCBI WGS metagenome assembly JAEEGL01 (sample SAMN16246548, study PRJNA631951) | gut metagenome | biome: gut microbiome; feature: rumen; material: fiber-attached | host: Bos | place: Iran: Karaj | collected 2018-10 | reverse complement strand
TCGAAGGCCAGTTGCCTTGATATGGACGACATACCCATGTATACACCGAACGACCAGACGGACTACAAGTTCTCTGGCCGAAGGAAATACAGGGGGTTGTACAAGTCGAAGGAAGGGTTGTTGATTAACGCCGACATCAACGGGGCGGTCAATATCCTGCGGAAATACTTTGTTAATGGCAAGCTGGACTGGATATTCCAGGACAGTGTGAGAGCGCTCGTCAACGCGCCGTGTCCGAGGGTTCATCCCCTCGGCTCAAGCCCACGCACTTCAGTCGTGGGTGGTTGACACATTTGTTTAGATGTACAGAAACTGCAATTATTACCGCATTTAACAGGAAAAAATACAGTACAAGCTAAATTAGTTCTTCCTTTTATAAATGTTGTCATATTTTTATAATTTTAGTGAATAATTTTCTCAAAAATAAACTTAATTCCGTTTAATTCCGCCTCCTGTGGTGTATCAAATCCTGTAACCTCTTTAACCTTATCAAACATAAGATTCTTATGGTCAAGTTTCCAAACTTTATAAAGGTACATTATACCTTCTGTGGTGACATAAGGTTCAGTAGTTACATAATGAAAATACCTTCTTCTCAAATAATCATTAATATAGGAAATGGTTGGTGCAGCGATATATTTACCTTCATAAAGTTCATCGCTGTCCAATTCGTTGTTTGTCACACAATAGCAACCTTCCTTTCCCCAAATTGACAGGGAAGGTTCTTGTCCGTCATCAATTTGCCACACATGGTCGCAATATGCATTAAAACCTTTTTCTTTGAGCAACATTGCCACATTAAATGAGCAATAATATTCAAAATCACGTTCTGGTACTTCTTTCTTCATTATTTTATGTTTTTTGTGTTTTCCATTGTCACACCGTTGTACGTTCCCACCTTTCCTTTAGGTTCATATTCTGGACAGGCTTCGCCACAATTGTGTATATCGCCCGCCAAACACAAACAAAAGGTTTCAAGTGTATGCGGGATGAAGTTTCTTTGCAAGTGGCAGCAATCCGTACTAAAAACCGAGGTTTCACCTTTATCAATATTGAATTGCGTTAAAAAAGTATCTACCTGATGCTCTGTGTCATAAACAATATCATCGGCAATAAAACCCCTTCGCTCAAGATAATGCATAAATCTTATAAGGGGTTCTTTGACTTGTTCGTCTTTATATTCCAATACTCTTAAAACAATTGCCTTGATGGTTTCTTCCATTTTGCATAAATCACATTCACACAGTTTGGGTTCCTTTTTAAACAAATCCATCCAAACTGGAATCATTTTTTCCATGTAACTCTTGTTGTCCATATATTCTATTTTGTTTCAATGAATATCACAGTACCTTCCATGATGCCCCAACTTGAAGACTCTTGGAAAGTTTTTGTTTTAGGCTCATAACCACTATCCATTGGCTCAGTGAGATACCACAAGTCTCCATCACCCTTCCATGTTGCTTCTATAAGTTTTTGTCCAGGCTCAAGCTTTATTACGGTTTCTCCACCCAAGTCCCTAGTTCTCATTTGTTCTGTGCAACTTGACATTGCGAATGCTACTAAAACTACTACCAATAATGTTAAAATCTTCTTCATATTTATTCCTCCTTAATCTCTGTACCAGAATTAAACGAATTAACACACACAACTTGTTTTGCTTGTTCATCCCAAGCATAGCCATTTTCATGAAGTTTTGTGAAAAACTCACTTCTTTCAAATTTAGTTGCATATCTAGTGTTTTTACAATTATCATCAGTAGTTATAGCCGACTTGAATTTTTTTCCATTATCCAATATGTTGTAGTCAAAAGAGTCAAAAGTCTTTATATAAAGTCTGTCTGCATTCTCGTCATAGATAACATCACCTGTAGTGAATAAGATGTCCTGCCAGTTTTCCCAGTTCCTATGGTAAAAAGAAGGGAACAATATACATTCCGACTTTTCAATTTGCACAAGTCTTCCGTCTGGATAAAAACACCAAACATCTCCGTTCTTGTCGGTCGCTTCGATAAATTTCTTTCCGCTACCACTTTCAGAGAAACCGACAAACAATACATCACCAAACACTGGCGAATATAACATTAGTTTGCCTTTCGGTGCATCTTTCAATATTTCAATTAAATCTAACATAAATCTTTTTTTTTTCACAAATTAACATTCGTAATATAAACAGAAATATTCATCTTCCTTCCATGTCGGGAACAGCAAGTGACCATGATATGAATCTTCTCCGTCCGTGACTTGGCGCCCCCCATACAGGTCAAAAGAATCCACCTGGGCAATGTATTTTACACCATTGATTTCGTAGTTGAGGTTTAGTTTCTGTTTTTCATCTATGAACTTCTTGACTTTCACATAACCAAGACTATCCAATCTGTCGTTCCCGTTTATCGTCTCGATAATTTTATCAACATTCAAGATTTGATTTTCTTCTAAATATTCAAGAATGTCTCGGTATGTTCTAATATCGTTATCTCTTATTGCAAGAGCTAATTCCAACCATTGTCTATCACGATAAAACCCCTCTTCCACTACATCATCTTCCTTAAACTGACATTTGCACCAGTGTGTCACGTAAGAATTTGACCAAACTTCAAGTTCGTGGTCATAGTATGCCATGTCAAAATATTCTCTTGAACATCCGTTTTCTTCAAGAAAACATCTAACAAAGACCTTGTCATTGTTTCTAGGTAAATACTTTTTAGCATCAAACCATTCCATATTGTTATAAAGTTTCGTTACTTAATTTTCGGCAAAAATAAGTTAAAAAAACCAAAGTACAAAATATTTATTAAAAAAATTGAATATTACTTATGAAACAAACAATTAAATTAAACGAAGCACAATTGAAATCACTTATCAACAATACAATCAAAAGAATATTGAAAGAGAACGAGGATTATAGTGATTTAGACCTTGACTGGTCGGATGATTATGATTTCGCACCTGACAGACTTTTAGGAAAGGTTATAGGAGACGAAAATGATGAACCAAAATATATGAATGACGACGATATAAAAAATCAATATGATGATATGAAAATCGTTGACTTCTTTATTGAAAACCATCCATCAGGGGAAGGTTGGCGAGGTCATTTTGAACTTGAGTTCCCGAACGCTGATAATATTGATTATGATGATAGCATGGTTAATAATTTTATCGTTTATGATAATGATGGAAATAAAATTGCGTTTGATGATTGGATGCCCCAAGATTGTTTCGAAAAGTTAAAAACTATTATCCAAAGAGAGATTTCAAAAAGAAATAGTTATGACGAAATCGACGAAACTATAAGACGAATTATGAAGAAACATATTAGATAGATTGTTTAAACAATGCACAAAACAAAAGCGAAGTCATATTGTCGGCTTCGCTTATTTTTTTTCACACTTAAACATAACTGATACAAAATTTGGGTGTCTGGAGAGGCTCGAACTCTCGACACTCGGAACCACAATCCGATGCTCTACCAACTGAGCTACAGACACCATAAAATAACAGATTTGTGAAGCGTATGCTGGCTCTGTTAAGCACCCACGGACGGGTTCCTATCTTTTGCGGCTTTTCCGTCAGCCGTCATATCGGGCATCTTGACTTTCGATATGCTTTACCACGGTTTTTTACCCTTTTCGGACCGTATCAAGTTGGCAGTACCTTTGGTAGGATTCGAACCTACGACTTCCACCTTGTAAGGGTGGCACTCTGAACCAACTGAGTTACAGAGGTTATAACAGCCGCTTTATTCCGAGAACCACCTCGCTGAGAAAAGAGTCCGCCGAACCTAGGGTTTTTGGTAGCCCCACTGAGAATCGAACTCAGATTTACAGCTTAGAAGGCTGTCATTCTATCCATTGAATTATAGGACTGTGAAGTGCGGAGAGGAAGGGATTCGAACCCCCAGCCCCATAGGGACGCTGGTTTTCAAGACCAGTGCATTTACCAACTCTGCCACCTCTCCAATATACGAGTTTTCTTTAAGTTTGTATTCGTTTTGTTCTGACCAGTGTCAACAAACTTATGCGCTGGTTTTCGCTTTCAATACGGTACTCGCAAACCATCCATAAATCACCACTGCTCTAGCCTCTTTTCAAGCATTTGTAGAAAGACTTGTTGGGCGTTACCTCCAATCGGACACCACTCCGTAAGAAGTCGTTTAAACTAGTATTACCAACTCCCATTGGAACGACCATGCTTTCAATGCTTCGTGGGGTAGCCTCTACCACGGGTCTAAATTTATTATTAAGTGTCTTAGTGACCACCGACACTTTTGCGGAGAGGCTGGGTTCCGACCCCAATGCAGTCAAAGCCGCACAATCTGCTTAGCAGGCAGTTCCTACTCCTCGTAGGTTGCTCTCTCCAAATATAAAAAGCACACTACACATGCGTTGTTTCCATATACGCAACCCTCATCTCAGCCTCAAACCCGTATGACCTAGTTGTTGGCTCTCCATCGTGGAAGTCTCCATAGTATATAGTCATAGTCAACTACAGCCTTTCCACACCTTGTGTGCAAGTATCTTAAAAAAATGAATACAGGACTTTTAAAACTGCTTTATTATGTCCATCTTAATGACATTGAGCTATCTGGCACCCATAATTGAAGCCTATGGTACCGTAGCAACCTCCAGATTATCAATCTGGCGCTAACTCCCATTAAACGTATATCATTTATATTTTAAAAACAAGTTTGTTTGAAATACCACTGTACAAACTTGCAAAAACATGCCGACCAACGTTTCGGAAGTCTGATTTGACTTTTCAGTCAGGGAACGACTTGTCTTCGACTCCTGGGTTCCTTGGAGTTGTTTGTCTTGTAAATTGACGTACTCCCACGACTAAAATGCGTGGGATTCTTGGTCGGTAGCGGGGTCTTTCAACCCGTGCGCAACAGCCGTTGAGGTTTTACCCTCAATGGTCTTACCATTGCTCCCGACGTGGGAAACACCCTTCCCACTTATATTGATAAATATCAATAACTTCCAGACTATCCAACTTTCAACCCACGCGCTACCTAATGATGATTTTCACTAAGCGTTTTCAAGCGGTGTAATCGGCTCGCAGGCTCAGGCTCGAACTGAGGTTACAAAAGTTATTTATATGTGTCCTCGGTGGGACTCGAACCCACGACTCCCACATTAAAAGTGTGGTACTCTGCGCATTATGCTACCAACTGAGTTACGAGGACTAAAAAATTCCGCAGAATGTTATTTTATCTTGATAAGGCATCGTTACCGATGTTGTTCCTTCTACCAAAGCACACACACTCTCTGGGCGAGACCTATTCACATTCATCCTCTCATTTCGGACACTTGCGGAATGCATGGTGTTATATAAAAGTATACCATAATCAACTAATGTCCTATCTTAGACGATTGTATTTCCATACTGCTAGGCTTTTCACACACGCATCTTAGTTATGATTATGAAGTATAACTACAATAAACAAAACAATATTATGACACCGCGCTGATTTAACGTTTTAATCTTGAATGTGGTCTTAATCAGAGCCATCTTATCGTGTGGAGTTCCACCACTTCGGTTTGACGTTTAACCACTCCGCCGCTCTCGGTTCTTATTGTCTAACGATATTGTTTTGCTGTGTTCCTATTACCAAATTGAAATTCTGCGCAGTAATCCTATATATCGGTCTTTTTCTGCTTGTGCCGATTTTCGCCACCACTAAACCGCCGCCAACGGTATAGGCTACTATGACGCTTGGCGATTGCGCATATAGGACAATTTCAATAAGTAATTTATTGTCTTCCCAAGAAGAGTCGAACTCCTACCAACGGGTCCGTAGCCCGACGTTCTATCCATTAAACTATGGGAAGCAGCGATGGGTTAATATCGTCCACCCACCAAACACGTCCGACTTTACGGAAGGATGCCTTGCCAGCATTAGGTTTCCTATTTAGTTGATTAATCGTTCAGAACTTGTTTTTCCTTTGTAATGGTTTTCTTTCTTTCAAAGTACTTGCCTAGGAAATAACCTGCAAGACCACCACCAACAAAAGAACCAGCACAGAACAATTCAGTCCATGCGAAACTGATTGTTGGTTGTAAAATGTGCAAAACGATTCCAGTGATTACGATAGCGGCAGCAATACCGATACCAACCCATTTCATCCAATTCATTGTGTTAAGATTTATGATAATTATTATTTATAGTCAAAATAGAAAAAGTCTTGTCGTCCATCCCACTGATTTTCTGGCACTAGCGGTTTTTTGTGTCCATTCACATTATTCCGCCAAGTCTCCCGAACTGCGTATCAAAACGGCTCGTAAGCCCATCGTTTCGACATTCGGTTTAAGAAAAGAGCAAGACTTTTGGTTGTGAGATAATCCGAAAATCCCCAACTCCAGAACAAACGGATAATCGAGTTCCATGGTGAGTTCATGGCAATCCATTATATTACAACAGTCGCCCAATCATCAACTGAGGGGGGTCTTCCTGTAAGAATTTTCCTTTCCCCGTTGGAAAACAGACTTGTTTATCATCAGTCGTATAGATTAAGCCACCTTGTGGCTTTTGAAATCGGGAGCATTGTCTGTCATTCCTGCTAGTCTGAACCTGTCAGACCGACCCTCATTCATGCAGATATATCATTTCACTGCTGTCAACTACTTTGCATGTCACTTTTCGTTCATCTGTTGCGGACCTCAGGAGTCGAACCTGGTATGGCAAGTTTATGAGACTTGCGTGATTTGTAGTTATCCGTTTCACTCGACCGCAATATATTTTTTGACATTATGACTGGACTCGAACCAGCAGTACCTATATGTTTGTGATTATAGGTCAACTTTTACGCCCCACTTCCAGGACTTCCATCTGGCTACTCACAACAGCAGTTGCAGGCGAGGGTTTACCAATTTCCCTTCACATAATGTTATTTTTTTGCACTCCCGACGGGACTCGAACCCGTAATCTCCGCCGTGAAAGGGCGGTGTCCTAACCTATTAGACGACAGGAGCGTATCGAGAGTTTCTTTTCACTCACAAGCCACATATCTCATATGTTTACAAGGTCGCGAGTACGGAGACGACCATTGTTGCCTCACCAAGACTCGAACTCGGACTGTATGAACCAAAATCATGTGTGCTACCATTACACCATAAGGCAAAAATCGCAAGGTTTGAAAAAATAACCCCGTCAAACCTTACAAAAACGTGCCGACCTACGTTTCGGAAGACTATTAAGCATTGTTAAGAGGCTGTCTCATCTTCGTTCCCTTGCGCTTAGGGCTTAGTGTTGTGTATATAGTACTCAAACCGATTTCCAATCAGCCTGTTTACCATTCGCGCATCTCTCCGAATTAACCACAATTCGCGACTTGTGACCCAAAACCGATTGTCAATTCACTCTATTGATGTCGGCTGATTACGTTACGCGAGAGAGGCTATCTCCCTGGAAGGTGCTCTACCTTCCCAATCAGTTTTGTTTGATATGTGAGAGAGTTAAATCCACATTGTGGAAGAACAGACCCTAGCCAAAATTACAGGTCTTTAGATTTCTCTGCACCGTAAGTCACTTTTACGGACTCAATTTCAACTTAGGTATCTTCTTTTCTTGCGGTGTGTATGGGACTCGAACCCATGACCCCTAGCGTGACAGGCTAGTATTCTAACCAACTGAACTAACACACCAAATTGTATAACTAAATTAACCTTGATTGATGCCGCGAGGGTTTTTAAGCCCACGCGACCGATTTCCACGGTTATTTACACTCTTAGCCAGTTAATTTAGTTTTTAGTCAAGCCCCATAGATTTGAACTATGAATATTTCAGCATCCTATTCCCTGCAACGCTATTCAGATGCCTCCCACATCACCAGTGGGTGAGTCTAACCAATTCCTCCAGGGCTTAATAAAGTGGGGATGGACAGGACTCGAACCTGCGAAGACGTGCCCATCTGCTAATTGAAGTGAGCGCTATTCAATTAGGTAGACAAAGCGAACTCCCATATTGGTCAATGGTACGAACGCAAAATCGTCACCAGCTTTACGACTGGCCGTTTTGCCACTCACGCACATCCCCAAATTTAATAATAGAGTGGACACGTGTGAGACTCGAACTCCTCCTTCTCCGTGCAAGGGAGATGTGCAGCCATTACACTACACGACCCATATCATATAAAAAGATGTTGAACTGTTATTGCCGTACTCTGGAAGTTTCGTCTCAAGCAGCTTCCATTGCCACCGCTACCTAGTGGCCTCTCGTTTCAGTACTGTGCTGTTCAGGTTGGTCTACCCTTCACGCTTGGACGCTGTAGTTTTAATGCAACTTCGGGTATACACAGTTAGTCGCCGTTCTTGCAATGACCCATAACCTTTTTACATCTTTAAGTGGACACATGTGGGACTCGAACCCACGACATCCTGCGTGCAAGGCAGGCGTTCTACCAACTGAACTAATGGCCCAAGTGTGTGGGGATGGGGAGGCTCGAACTCCCACGCCTTTCGGCACTGGTTCCTAAGACCAGCGCGTCTACCAATTCCGCCACATCCCCGATTGGTTTGCTTTGTATTACATTCTACGGCAGAAACGACCTTCAGCACAAGAAAACTTTTAAACAAGCAGTCGTTCACAGGGTCTCATCTTCACGTTATTTGTTATACTTTTCTTGTTTGTGTCCGTATTTGTAGTTAACACAGCAAACCTAAAAAAAAAATGACATCTAGCGATGTGGCATATTCCGCCTATTGCATCTGGTTCCCTCTTCAGTACCTGAGTTGTACATACTAGGGGACCCCGTTCTACTCTTAAACTACACATCTAACACCTTCAATTGTACTTTTCGAAGGTGATTCATTTGCAAAAGAATGCGCAACAGAAGGATTCGAACCTTCATCTCTATGCGTCTGCATGGTATTCTGAGGCCAATTGAACTACGTTGCTAATTAACTAGTCATTCTAATTGTATAGTCGACGTCAAAAAAGAACTTCTAATTAACTTGTGGGCAGGGAGGGACTTGAACCCCCAGAGGCTTTCGCCACCTGATTTACAGTCAGGACCGCTACCAATTACGGGTTACCTACCCAATTTATTAATAATAAAAAAAATCGGTCATCGTTAGTGCTCGGTGGAAGTTACTTTTATGGCGGTTGCCCGAACATCAGTTAACTTCATTATTCCCTGAGTAACCCCAAAGATTTTTACCCAAAAATGCAACTGACAGGCGTTTTGTTTAAACTATGTATTCCTTTTTCTTGCTTATTCACGATTATTTCGTGATGGAACCCACCTCCGATTTAACTGCTTTACGGCGAACATCTGTCATTAATTCCTTATTACCCAGTTATGGGCTACGGAAAAATTGCTATTACCACAAACGACCCGCGTCTACTATTGACACATCTGGAACACTAGCCGACGACTCTTAGATTGTGGTCTACACTTGTATGAATTTTTAGTCTCATAAGATTGAATTCACGCTTATCGATTCTACCGTAGTTTCGGTGATAATAGTCGACTACACTATTACACCTACCGCGAGTGGTTCTTTTGCTGGTCCTTAAATTAAGGATTACAGTAATTAGTTTTAACTCCTATGAGCACGAATCGTGTTTCCAACCTCGTTTTATTTTTAAATTGTATCAGCATGTCAAAGAGCGTTGTCAACCAATTGTTTCATTGAATGACGAAGCAAAAATATACATAAATATTGGAACTGCAAAATATTTTTTCAATTTTTTTTAATTTTTTTTTATTTAAAAATATATCGAATGGGGGAAAATTATGTAATCTATTAATAAACAAGTTATTACTCTATATTCTTTGTACCATCAATAATTTTAATTTCATCTAATTTATAGTTGAATTTGATGAAACTAATCATTTCGGACTTCCTTTCAAAAGCATATGTTTGGGGAAATGAAAAAAATTCCCTATCTTCAAAATAGATAATATCACTTTCAGATATATAATATATCAATCTTGGGTCACCAAACCAATCTATAGCATTTGTTTCGGTTGTCTTGTGAAGAACTATCTTAATTTTCTTTCTATTTGCCATATTATTTATTTCTCCGCTTTCACGTTTTTTTGAATATCCTCAAGGAATTCGTCGACTGTAAGAGACTTCCAGTACTTTCTGTGTATTGCCTCCCCATCAACATCACCCCACTTGCATGGTTTAATGCAATTGTAACAATCAACGTCGGAGACAAGTTCGTCAATTATGTCGGGGTATTCCCTGCATGTGACCTGGAACGCCTTGTTTATCATTCTCACCTGCCATTTGTTGACGAGTTTGCGTAAACCGATAAGACCATTAAAATCCGCCAACCCAACCCTTAGCCAACCGTATTTGGTCTTCTTGTAAGGTATCAGCGAATGGTCAATGAAATGGACGAATTTTTCAATCCAACTACCACCCCACCAGCAACCGTAGCCGAAGAATATCTGGCTTAGTCCGCCATCCCAGAATGTAAGGAAGTCGGTCCTCATTGCACCCCACTTCTCCTTTTTACAAACACCGACCTTCGCCCACTTGCGCATTCGTCTGCCAAGTAGTTCTATCGCTTCATATAACTGGTCTCCATATTGTTGAAACCATTCATCTCCCCAGTAATGCATAAATTATTGTTTTTGTATTTCTTTAATAGTCTTGTTAATTATAAAAAAATATCCTTAACTTTTGAAGCGTACACATTGTTTAGACGTTCCTTGAGCAAATCTATTACATTATTTGCTACTTCCAACGTTTCATAAGTTGTAGCGGGAAAAATGGAAAGCGATGGGTTATCTGTTTCAGGTCTCGAAATGTAGTACCAGATAAACAGCATTCGTACCATTGGATAAAACTCTTGCTTCCCTATCGGGGTGGTCTTGACTTTTATTTTCCAATTTGCCTTAATCATTCTCTTGTGACACTTATATATTGACATTTCGCACCAAAGCAAAAAACATACATAAATCAAAAGAGCGCAAAGTAGACCAAACATTATAAATACAGCAACCATAAACTACAACTTAAACCTTTCACTAATTTCACGGATGACTTCAAACATTTTGTAATTCATGCTAGTGATGATATATGGGAACTTCTCCGACTGCAAGTCTGTCACATTCTCCTCATAGCACTGCTTCGCGTTCATCAACGCCTTATAGTCTTTTTCAAGACCGCTTGAATTATATCTTTCTTCGAGTTTTTTCACCCATTCGTCCTTCAGTTCCAATGCTGGTGAAATGGTTACGAACTCTATACCTTGTGACTTCATATAATCCCTGAAAACCTTGTGGGATGCTGTAAAGACAATATAACCCTGGTCTGAAAGGTGTTTTGCCATATTAGCGTAAATCTTGTACCAATTATCATCACGTTTTCCGTCGACGAAGAAATTACCACTTTCAAGGTCAATCGTATAAAGTTGACCAGCAATAGATGACTTTCCTATCCCTTGATAACCTGTTATAATCATATTTCTTTTTTTTTTTGTTTAATTATTCACAACTAATTCGTTCACAAGACCTTGTTGTTTGAGATTCTCGAAAAATTCTATGGCATCCTCGTTATTGTCAAAATATTTTACAAAACTGTCGCCTGTGTGGTCATAAACTCTAACATATGCCATATTATACCAAACATTGTCGATTTCAACCTTATGCCATATGTCTCTCAACATTTGTCTTTTATCGAGGAAGCCAAGAATAGTATCATCATACACATGGTCACAAACTAGCATGTCATCATCATATACTTCAGTATCACTAGTTTTTATAACATGTTTCTTCACTGGTTTCCTCCACCACTTTTCACGAACTTCTATTGTTTCGTAATATTTTTTCGGTTCACCTTTTTTCGCAAAAAGAATGTAAGTGTCGTTACTCTTCTTCAAACTTGTTAATTCGGCTTTTTCCAAACCGCCATCTCTAAATCTAATCTTATCCATATTATTTATTATTTTTATTAGATATTATTTGTAATTGTTTCAATATTCAATTTGTGTGATATTCCGTTGTCAGTAAATGTGTTTTGTAGTTTGTGAATATATTTGATATTCGCGAAATCAACATACCTCTCACTGAACTTGGTATCTATTATGCTACCAGATGCAACTACACCAGCCAATCCAGTCATAGTGTTAAATATTATGAAGTGTCTTGGCAGTTTTGCATCATTATTATGAACAATATATGTCCTGACAAGACTTTCTTTTTCATCCTTCACACCAAACGCTTTCTCCAGCCACGCCTTTGTTATCGGAATTGGGTGTACCTTCTCATATCTAACCCAAGTAAGTCTATCATAGGTATCATGATAGGCAAGTTTGTCCTGATGAACTGCGTCAATTCTGATAATATTCCCTTCGTATGAAAGGAAATTACCTACTGCGACAACTCCTAAGTCATTTGTTCTCATGTGTTACTTAATCCTTTCTATAATTATAGTGTGCTTCTCTGAATAAATCAAAGGTTTCTTTTAAATTATCAATCACAATGGTATTCAATTCTATCTCAAGTGCCTCAATGAAAGACTTGAATAGTTCGTGAATGTCCTGCCAACAAACCGAGGTTTCAATATCATCAAGGTAATATTCGTCAATATCGCCATACACATTCACTTTCACCATATATGAATATGAATCGATTCTATCATAGTCTTTCCAAATATCACCATCATGATATAATAGGTTAATCTCTAAAACCGATATTTTGTCTGAACCATTTTCTACCATAACCACTACAATTGTAAGCCAAATTTCACATTTTTTATTGTTCCGTTCTCTCGGATAATTGCCGTAAGAATTACAAATCCATGCCCTTCGTTAATAAATGTATACATTCTCTGTAGTGTATCATCCGTATCGGCAGTTGTTATTGATTTTGATATATAGGCGTATTGCCTTGATGCGTCGGCATTGAATCTGGCGACATCATAAACAACGTCCCTTCCCTTCTTACCTGAATGGTACTCAACAATAATATTGGTTGTCCCGTTTGTAACATCGCGAAAGAACATATCGTTGTTAAGGTTTATGGTAAGTTTCAGACCACCATTATTTATAAGTCTTGCACTCTGGGCAGTAGAAATATAAACCAAACCTATAACTAATACTATTAATATAAAAAACCTTTTCATATCACAATTTCTCTTTGAATTATTTCCCTGTATGGCCGAAACCACCATCACCTCTTTCAGTATCATCAAGTTTATCAGTTTCAATCCATTCCACTTTTTCATACTTATTAATTACCATCTGTGCAATTCTATCGCCAGTGTGTATAATGAAATTAGTACTACCATGATTGATTAATATTACACCAATCTCCCCAGTATAATCACTATCAATTGTCCCAGGAGTATTAACTATTGTTATTCCATGCTTTAATGCAAGTCCGCTTCTTGGTCTAATCTGCGCTTCATAACCTTCTGGAAGTTGAATATGAATTCCTGTTGGTATAAGTTTTCTATCACCTGGCAGAATTACATACATTCCACCTTCTTCTTCGGTAATGAAAGCCTTTAAATCCATTCCTGCCGAACCTTCCGTTGCATAACTTGGCAACGTGTTGCCACTCTTGTTGATAATCTTGATTGTTTTTCTTTCGTTTTGCATATAATTAACTTATTTTTCTTTTCAATTTATTATATATTCTCTGGTCACGCCCATTTTTTTAAGTTGTCAACCTACCTATTGAACTTCTCATCAGTACATTCTTCCGTATTGGTTTCCATAAATCTTCTTGGAATTTTATATTCTTTGCAAAACCAATCCTTGAAACGTTCAACGTCACTATCAGTATACTGAATTTCACCTTTGGGAGTATTCTCCGTCTCAATCTTTTCCAAACTTGGAGAGATGGTTTCCTTTGCTTGTTCTTCGTTACAATTTTCGTAAGTCTCATTAACAATGGACTCTACAATCTGTGATTTCTTTAAAGTTTTCATCATTATATAATTTTTAGTTAATATTAATTTTCACCAATTTTTATAATTTGTAATATCTTTTTCTTCACCGCAAACACTGCATTTTATCGTCGCCTCTATACGAATATTTCTTACAATGTTTCATAACTTCTCCCATATTTATTCAAATTTAATTCTACTTTCAATATAGTCTCTATCTTGTGTGAAGATAGGAATGTCTTCGTCAACAACCCATTCGCTTCTTCCATCTTTTTCTATTCTGATAGCACAAGTTCCACGCTTGAGGCGCGTTGGATAGTTGTTCCAATTTATCTTAAACTCATTCATAAGCATGTCCTGGATGTCAGAACCATTCTTTTTATAGAGTTTCTTGTGCCCGAAATAGTATCTGCCAACCATCTCAATAGAGTTCCTAGAAGCGTCCTGTTGCCTCCAGATAAGGCAGTTTGTAACTTCATCAATTGGCATGTTGAAGCATCTTGCATCGAACATAGCACCTTTCTCAATAGCCTTTTTATAGATGTCTGTATCGTGTACTTCAAAATCCTCATCATAGCCACTTTCAAACTGACCATTCTCAGCATCTAAAGCAAAGCATTCAAAATACTTATTGAAATACATGGTAGCCATTGAAGCGGCAATGCTGCACATCTTCTGCACATTGTAGTCAAACCAAGCTTGAGTCTTCAATTCCTTATAGTCTTGGAGTACTAGTGTAATCTCATCAGACTGAGTATAGCCTAATACACAGCCTTGAATATTCTCACAAAGCGCTTTCATAGTCTCTGACATCGCCTTTGACAATACCATGTCAAATGGCTTGTTAAAGTTTCTTGAAAATGTATGGAATGCCTTGCCATCAATTCTAATGATGACAGGGGTACGTCTCATCAAAAATGTTTTTGGAATGGCCTCATAAAAACTCTTCATGCGGTCTCCTAAGCTATCTTTCTTGTTTGACATAAACTATTTGCCTTTAAATTGTTCATTGTATTCCCTAGGCCAAGTTTCTTCATAGTCAAACGGAATTGTTTTTTTGATTTCTTCCAACAGTTCAGTCCAGTCGTGTCCGATAAGACCTATCTCGGTAATGCAACTATCATCTTCGTTAGTGTCGAAGAAGGGTATACTTTTTTTATCCTTCATGATGCTTCCGAGACACGAATGCGGTGTGTGTCTGTTATCCATTTCATAGTCCACCTTCACGGTGAACCCGTTTGCGATAAGTTCATCAATCGCCAGTCTGCTTGTAATGTGAATTGTGTCTATCATAATGTTATTTATTTTTAGTTTTATACTCTGCGAATTTCGAAGTGAAGAAAACAAACATGTTCTTGCCTTTTATTTTTCTAACTATGCAATTGTTCTCCTTTGCCACCTTTTTAAAGGTATCATGGTATTTTTTATCCGCGCCACTCACTGAAATCTCAAAGATATAATGGTATGGTTCTTTATAGAGTTCGTTCTTGTTATACTTGAAACTCTCAATTTTACCATCGGATTTAATCGCCTTGACTGCATTGAGGATTCTGTTGTGTCTATTTTCAACCGCCTGAAGCCGTTTCTTTTTTGACAATTTTCTGTAATCTTCTAATTTTTCCATTATACTTGCATTTTTGGTGTTTAATCGGGGCAAAGATAAACATTTGTTTTGACACCACCAAATAAAAAATAAAAAAAAAAAAGAGGTCAGATAAAAAATCCGACCTCGTTAAAAACAGAAAAAAAAAGTAAAAATGCTATAGTCTTTCAATACGTTCCATCAAATTAATCACCTTCTTAACCGACTCATCGTTTCTACATTCGTAGATTGGATTGGTGTCAGTCTTCTGGAATTTGTCAGTCAAGTCCATAAGCGGAAGCAATGCCGAGTATCTTTCTTCAAGTTGCGGGTTAATCCATCTTTTGCTTTCAATGGTCTTGTCAGTTCTTTTTACACTATACGTCATCCATAACGTCTTGTCCTTAAGGAAATTTATTGCTGATTTCAAATCCTCGCGCCCATTAAGTTCGTTTAATTCTCTCACATATTCGGCTTCGTCCTTTTCGAGTTCATCAACCGCAGCCTTAGCCTTGACCGCGCCGAATTTCTTACTAAGAATGTTGAACAGGTTTTCATCAAGTTCCTCAACATTGCCGTTTGTTTCATCTATAAGGTAGTATTTCCTTAGTACAATGCCAGTCGGTTTCTGACGATATGCAATGTTTCCTAATTCATCTTTGAATCCTGACTTCTCGTCCGAATAATCTCGTTCGTTGTACTTGTTTCCGCCAACATGTCCGATTTGAGGCATGAGTCCTGGTCCACCATATGTCCACTTTTTCTCACCTTGATGTTCGCCAGTTTTATAAAATGTATGTTTGTTTCTCCAAGTGTTTTCAGCACCTTCTTCACCGAAACCATACTTTTGTCTCAATCGGAGAAGCTCGTCGTTTTTCTTTTGTTCAATGTCTGCGACGTCATCTTGGTTTAACCAACTCAATGCATATACCGTATAGTTAACAATACTAATGTTTTCACCGAAGTTGAAATCCATGGTTTTTCTCTTCTTGGGGTCGTTGTTGGCAAGATACGAACCCATGTCATCCATAGTGGTACCCATGAATTTCCTTGTCAATGGTTTATCTTCCCCTGGCTTATACGCACTGCGTAGTTCATCATAGTTTGTTTGTGTTACATACCTGTTCTTTGCCGAGAGTTTTTCAGATGAAATATATCCGATTCTAACTCCCCATTTGCTTTGGATTTTACCTGTGAATGAAGTAAAATCATCATTCGTCACAAATTTTTCCTTATTTTCTATAATATCTGCCATTTTAAATTTGTTTTTTTTTTGATTTTATTTTAAATATAAATATTAATTTCTTTTTATATTATTTTTAAGTTTTGAAATGTATTCTGGGTCTTCTGCATATTTCGTGAGAGACTTTTCATATTCCTCCCTTGTTGGTTTTTCACTAAAATTATGCATATCTAACAGCACTCTGTCAATGACGCTTAATTGCCAGTTTTCATAATGTCCGTATGTCGGTTTGTTCGTCCTTTTACCAGTCTGTGTAGTAGAACGTTTTGAAACCTGTTTCATTCCGAACAAATTGTTATTCGTCCTATAAATTTCCGAAGTAAAATGTCCTGATTCAATGACGGCTTGTGCAACAATATATTCTGGATACCAAGCATCTATTGAGACTAATATTGAATAAATGCTATCAATAGTTGGTTCTGTGTTATATTTTTCATTTATCATTGAGAACCGACCTATTGCTGTGTGCAGTTTTTCGTTTGTACAAAAATTGGCTAGTTCATCATTCTGTATCAATAGTGTTTTATATTTGGCTGACAATGAATCAAGCCTGGACTCCATCTCTCTGACATCCGACTTCATAAACGCCCTGCCACCCATAAATGAAAGTAGTAGGAGAATTAACATTGTGATTGATGCATATATAATATAGGTTGTACTATATATTCTCGCATTGTCGGTGATGGCTGACTTGATTGTACTATTGTCTGTTTTAATAATTCCTATGGTTTCATAATTTTCACAATCAATTACTTTGTAGTCTTTTAAATTTTTTGGTCTCATGTTTTAAGTTTTTTGGTTTCACGATTGGTTTTATATAATGCATTTTCCAGCGTAGCTGAATTTGGTTCGCTTAAAGTTGTGATACTTGTTCTTTGACCTTTTCAAGCATTTCATCCTTAGAAGCGAAAAGTTCACTTTCACCAACAATTGTGCTTATTACGTCGCCATATGCACTTGTTGCAGTCACACCGAAACCTCTAACATTTGGCGGTACGACCTCGACATATCTCACGACACACTTCAACGGAACGAATCCGATACCGAATTCCTCGCGACTGAACATGTAGGCTTCATCACCTATCTTCAAAGTTTTTACCATATTGAACTCCTATTTGTTTTATTAATATTTCTATCTCTCTCACTAGCATTGAAACCATTGAGAAGCGTTTCTTTTCGGATAATGTGCTTTCATTACTGAATAATGCCGATACAGGGTAATTGTATTTTCTATCATACACAACATCCAAAGTTATTTTGGCATAATTTTGACCATATGTTATTGTATATGGCGCTTCAAGCCCGCTTTTTTCATCAAGTACAAACACACCTTCCTCATCGGAAAGGTTTCTTGTAACATTAATGTCTTTTATTACACACCAAACCTGGTTATTGCTGAACATTATTGATTGTGCATTAGCTATTTGTAATGCAAGTACTATACTAATAGCAATTAGAAATATTTTTTTCATAAGATATTAATTAATTTTCAATTTCTATATCGTCATAACCACCTTCGGGAATCGAAATACCTTTGGCTTTTCGATATTCAAGTTCCTTTTTTATATATTCTTCAAACCAGTTACCGCTAAGCCCGTATTGTTCGTTATATGTGAATATATTTTTAAGATGTTCGTCCGTCATTTTGCATAATGGAATCCATATCCTTTCACCTTTGGTATTAAATGTACCTCTCTTAAGGAACATACGTATAATATCATACGGGTAGTCCGAATAAATGCTCCAATCCTCCCAAGACTCGTTGTTAATGCTTGTACGCATGTATTCATTACCGCCATCAAGGAAGTATAATTCGCCGTTAGCGTCCATATGGGCAACATAGTCGTGGACATGCTTTGACTCAAGTATAGTCCAGTCGGGCGTCTTTATTCTACTTACTATTACTTTTCTTTCTTCCATAGTTAAAATTTTAATTATTCCGCTGGCAAAGATACATACTTTTTTTTGTTTCAACAAAATATTTATAAAAAAAATATATAATTTATGAAATCTAACACATCAAACTTCAACACATGGGGTCCTACCGATTCGGTGAACAGATACCCATATACCGCAATCGGAAAGGAAACAAAAACATACCAAAACCTCAACTCATTGATTTCCGTTAAATCTGGAATAGAATTTAGTGAAATCGCAGAGACCTGCGCTCAAAAAGGAAAACCAAACACAACATACATGGGTACCGTATCCTGCGAGGGGCTACCCGAAGAAATTGAAAGCGGTGTCCTGACAGTAACCATCCTCTCAACAGGTTTTGTAAAGTATACACTGAACAACGGAAATGACCAATGGGAGTGCTACTTTACCAATGGCGAGACCACAGAATGGTCAAAAGGTGAAAGCGGTGGTGTCGTAAACCTTATGGTTGAGACAACTTATCAAGAACTCAAAGACCTCAGGGATAACGGACAATTAATACCTGGTGCGAAATACAGAATCATCGACTACGAAACAATCGTCGACGAGAACAAGGGTGTAAAAAGTGCAAATCATAAATTTGACATCATCGTCGAGGCATTGTCAACCGATGTGTTGAGTGAAAATGCAAGTGCGATACAAAGTAAAGATGATAAAGAGGTTGTAGGGATAAACATTTATATGTCAAAAACTATACATAAAGATGTTGTATACTTATCTCAACGAATACAGTGCACATCACACGGTTTCTGTAATTTTATTGTTGAATTACCTTACTTGGGTGAATTTCCTGTTTATGGTCAGTTTCATGGAGAAGATTTTGTAATATATCATAATGAGTACGAAATATGCAAAACAACTCACTATGAAACAGTTTGTGTAAATCCAACATATATTGGTCACGCCAAGCGTAGTAGTAAATGGTATTTTATTAGTAAGGATGGTAATGATTTCATTATAGGAGATATTATAGGAGATAGGGTTACTTATTATGATACAGTTGAGGATTTGTATGAAAACATAGGCGTTACAAACGTTAATGAAGATGTTAATATAAACGACACATACAAAACTTCATTATGCGATGATGATAATCAATATCAAGTACTAGTAGATAATGATAAGGGAGAAACAATATATGGGGACGATGCTGTTTCTATCGCATCTGAATACTTTAACATTCCAGATAGTGAAATAGTAGATATATTACAAAACACATACAATATATACGTCGAAGATAAAGGAGGCGGTTTAATACCTGATACTTTTATAGGTTTTAAATATACAGGTGTTGAAAATATCAATATCAACAGTTTGGGATTTTTAGGTTATACAGAAGACGAGGATATTGTATTCGTGCCATTTAATATATTTAATAATGTATACAACCTAAAAGTATCAACTATAAATTATTTCACAAATAGTTCACTGCAATCATGGAAGATTAAGTATTGTATTGATAATGATAATGAAAAACATCCATTTGCATGTAATAACGCTATTGTTTTAGAAAATACCCAAATAGTATATAATAATCATACCTATAATTTTGTAAAACGTATAGATGGTAATGTTTGTGGCGTAGAAGGCCCTTTTTATTCCTGGCAAACAAACGAATCTGGAGTTGCTCAATATTTAACTACTATAGAAACAGATTTGGATATTGAAAGAGTATACCATACTGATATTTCTTATAAGTGTAGCACATTTGAAGAACGAGGTGTTGTTGATGAGGTTATTTATTATCAATATTCAGGTAAGGGCGTAATATATGAAATGATTGATGAGTTTAACAACAATGCTCCTTATGATTTCAAAAATTTGCGCTTCGATACTGGTGAAGGTTTTAATATAGAAGGTAGTATTACTACAAGTGGAGGAGTTTATAATTTTGTTGAATGGTTTAATAATGGGACATGCAACATTGCTGTTTTTGATAATGATTACTATATACCATTTGGTGATGCTGAATCTTTGTTAAATGCTGATGAAGTTTTTCAAGCGCTTAAGAAAAGTTGCGAACCAAGAGGTGGAATTTCAATATTGTCAAATGATTTGCAAGTTAGCAGCAGTGGAGAAATTGGCTCTTACACATTTAATATTGGCGTACACGATTACTCTTTAGATGGTTATTGTAAAGATAATAGCATATATTATCCTACTTTATTAAAAGATGATGATTTGCCATTTACTATATTTAATTTTGATTATTATGGCTATAATTTCATTGCTTGTACCTCATTGGCAGCAGGGCAAGTCTTTCATATAGACGATTTATACTACGGTGAAGATTTTTCTAGATAATTAAACACATACAATTATGAATAGAGAATTAATAAATATCACACCAGAGATGGCACAGGAGTGGTTGGATTCACAAACTGGAAACCGCCCTATTAAGCAGGATTTGGTAGATAGGATTGCTACCGATATGAGTAACGACAACTTCGATAGAGAACACACATTTGTTGTTCTTACCGATAATAAGTTGTTTTACTGCCAGCACACACTATCTGCAATAGTACAACGTAATGAGGCATACGATGTGTATGTAGTAACACTTGATAGGCCTCGGATACACCCTCGTGGTTTTCTAAACCGCAAATCCAAATATGTAAGATAACAATTTGGGCACATCCTACTAAATTCAAACACCTCAGCATTAAATTGTTGGGGTGTTTTTGTATTTTATTTTTTTTTTTCAAATTAATTTGGTTTTATGTAAAACCCTTCCTATATTTTTATTATAAAAATTTGAAAACAATGATTGGAGTTAAGAAAATAGTGCTCGGACTGGATGTCAGCACAAGTTGTATAGGAATATCAGTTGCGGGAGTGACTGAGGATAACAACATCGTCCCCGTAAAGGTCACACATTTAAGGCTTAAAACGTCAAGTAAGATAAAAGGTACGGAGGCTTTGTTTGTTAAAAGTAAAATGTTCAGTGACGAACTGGAAAATTTTAAGGAATACAATATCACTGATGTGGTTATCGAAGAACCTTTAGTATCATCCAATAACCAACAGACGGTTGCCACTCTCTTGAGATTTAACGGAATGATTGCGCAATCAGTCTACGATAAGATGGGGATAACGCCCGAATTCATATCAAGTTATGACGCAAGGAAATATGCAATGCCGTCACTTATGGCTGCAAGGAAATTCAACAAGAAAGGCGAAGCGTATCCACTTAAGAAAGTTGCCACGGCGGTAAAGAACAACGAACTGGTGCTTTTCGGCGATTATCCTTTTGATTGTGCGAAGAAATACATTTTATGGAACTACGTGTCAGAACTCTTTCCGTCAATCAACTGGGTGTATGACAAGAAGGGTGAACTTAAAACTGAGAACTTTGATGCAAGCGACAGCCTTATTTGTATAATGGGGTATGTCGGAAGGTTGAAATATGGTGACCAAGAGCCAGAAATCATTGACTTTCAATTAGAGAAAGGTGTTCTTAGATATACAATACGTTTCTGTGAGCAACTCTTTACCAAAACAGTGGAAAACAGTAATTAAAAAAGAAAGAAAAAGTGAGATTTTTTAGGTCTCACTTTTTTTGTTAGTAGTTCAACAATTTTTCGTTATCGTTATCCACATCCTCATAACTATTGGCTGAAAATTTGAACATACGATAATCGTTGTCGACTTCATGAAATTTGTATTTCATTTTTTCCACATCCCAAATCACAAAGCCATGTCCCGTGGTGTTTTCACCGAAATCCTGTTGGAACAACGAACTGGCATATACAATCGGCACACCATCTTTCTTTAGTTCCTGGAACTTGTGTATATGACCCGCCATTACACAATCGCATCCGTCAAAACTATTGCCGTCAAACCCCTTGTCGGACATATATCCGACATCCGTCACTGAACCGACGACATCGCCATGATATAACCCAATAACCCTATTCTCGTCATTTTTAAGACCCTGTATATTCGGTGATGCAAAATTATTGTGCATTGAATAAAGCGCGAATATTACATTGTCATCCTCGACATAACCGCTCTTATAGCCTAGTTCTTTGTCAAGATATGTTATGTTAGGATACGCGCCTTTTATTTCAAAGGTAGGTGTAAGGGAATCGGTTCTTTCCTTGTTGTTCTCAAGCATATCATGGTTTCCTGCAATAATGTATGTCCTACACATCTGGTTGAGATAGTTAAGCATTGTGTGGAACATTGTCCTAGCCTCGTTGGTCGCCTTGATTTTTTGATGGTATATATCACCTACCACGACAATTCTACACTCGTCTTTTCCGACTTTCTTAACCTCTTTGAGAATCATCGCCATTGCTTTTTTAAGCATCTCTGTGTAAGGCCTCGACTTTTCGTCATTGGGGATATGTATGTCCGCCAAATGTATTATTTTCTTTATCATAATTTATATTAATTTTGTTATTAATAATCACTTTTTAGCATATCATAATCATGATAATGCATGTTGTCAAATATATCCCTGACATAATCATCGGTTTCCTCATCCAAACTATCGAGAAAATCATCGTCATATTTATATATCCACAGTGTCGCTACATTATGGTTATATGAATAATTCAATGCGATAATATAATCAGCACCTTTTTCAATTATTTTATAAACGCCATCATCGTGAGGCGTGTAAATATGTCCGACTTCTATATCATCAAATCTCATATCCAATCAATTGTGGTTTCTCTATAATTCGGTTTCTGAAATATAAACCAAGCAAAAGCATCGCTACTCCCTGGTAGTCGGTCGCTAAATTGAAATACATGCCTCAAATAACCTTTACGATATATATTTTGAAGTTGTTCATCTCCTTCAAGCATATTTGTTTTCATCAGGAATATCACTAATGCGCCCAATGGTAGAATATCTAACGCATGGTTAATATAACTGCCGCACACTTTAGCATTTGGTTTTGTTATAATACATACATCATCAAGAGTGTCAAATGGTATATAAGTTGTTTTTAAAAAGTCCATTTCATGACATAATTCATACCCTTTATTGCTATTACCACTTGAAAATACATTGTAACCTTTTTCTATAAGTCTTTTTGATAACAAACCTTGTTCACATGAGCAATCCCATATATTTCTTGGGACGGGATATGTTTCCAATAACTTATCAATAGCAATACTGTAAAAATTCGGTTTCATATTCTCTATAATATATCGGGTTCAATCTAATTTTTATATGTTGTTTGAACCGCAAAAATAATAACTATTTTTGAAAGACCAAAAGAATTTTAAAAAAAAATAGGGTACTATATACATGTTAACAAAAATAACTCAAATTTTAATTCGACTCACTATTAAGTTACTGAGGGTTTTTTGCTTTAAAGCAGTTTTCTCTCCTCCAGGTCAGACTTGAGATAATTGCTCACGGTGGCGTTGAACCTCTGCATGGCTTCCATATATTCCTCTATCGGCATTACAACTTTCGGTTTTACAAATATCGAATATTTTATGTGGGATTTCTTGCCATATGACAGACCATTCTCGCTTATGTCGCAACTACAGATGTAGTCGTTGTAAAAATGCTCGTCCTCTTTGACGGTCTTGTCCACGAATTTGTCGAACGCCTGCTTAATGGCCTTTGAATCTGCCGAATAGTCGGTTTTCATTATTGAGGGTTTTACCTTCCCCTTGCCATTAATGTATATGACATTCGCGGCGTTCTTGTTAAGTGTACCGAAGTTACAGATGAAGTTTGAATCGTCGAGTTTTATCTCTTTTGATGTTCGCTGTTGACTAGCCATTGTATGAATAATTTTTATATTAATATTATCACAAAGATAATATTAATATAATTAACTACATTATATTATTTTTTATTTTATACAAAATGTTTTTGTTAATAAATAAAATCATATAATTTATCTACAAATGGTTATAATACATTTTGTACCATAGGTGAATTTTATCCATTTTATTGCTTCATTGATTGTCCGAAAACCGATTGTTTTCTTTTTACCTTCAACATCAACCCTACTAAGAGGTATTGTAAGCCTTCCGAAGAAAGTAAATTCCTGGTACTCATGAATACAATAGTTCATCCACTTTTCACAACAATTGAAAAGGTAATCATACTCGTTAATTTTTCGAATTGCGAATTCTCTTTCACCTTTTTTATTCATTAGAAATTCAGGTTATCGTCGTTATATTGTGTTGCGACCTTTTGTGCAAGCATCGAATTTCCAGTAAGCAATGCTCTGATGGTGTAGTTATCGTTCAATATGGTATTTTTCAATTCATCGATTTCATCCTCCATTGTTTCTACAATCTCACTAATAGCATTGAAAGCCTTTTGGTAATCATCGTTTTGTATGTTTGTATAATATTTGCCCAATATTTCATTACATTTGGCAAGGTTTCTTTCAGTCATGTCAAGTCCTCCTAATTTTTTCTAAACTAATTCATCAGCGGTAAAAATATGTCCTTCCACCAGGGTGTTTTCAATTATAAGGTCTGCAACTTTGTCCTCAATCTGTCTGCGAATCTCCCTAAGAACAGGTCTTGCTCCGTATTCTTTCTCCTTGAGAACCGCTTCCACGATTGACTCGTACACCTTGCCATCAGTAACGCTCTTATCAAATGAATACCCTAGTTTCTCAATACGTTGTGCAAGTTTGTTGATTTCAATATGGACAATGTTACTTATGTTTTCATTAGTAAGAGGTTTAAAAAACAATAATGAATCAATTCTGTTTAGGAATTCAGGTTTGAACTTGTATTTGAGCGCCTTTCTTATTATCTCTTCATCAACATTGCTGTCCTCTTTTCTATCAAAACCGATAGGCTTCCCCTTTTCAGCCACTTCCTTTGCTCCAATATTTGAAGTCATTATTATTATTACGTCTCTGAAATCTACGGTAACACCCTTGTTATCTGTAAGTCTTCCCTCGTCAAAGACTTGGAGCATTACATTGAAAACCTCTTCATTCGCCTTTTCAATCTCATCAAGAAGCAATACACAATGGCTGTTTCTCTTTATTGCTTCCGTGAGTATACCGCCCTCGTCATAACCAACATAGCCAGCGGCCGAGCCGTATAGTTTGTTAACACTCATTTTATCAGAGTATTCACTCATGTCAAGTCTCACCATACTTTGTTCAGAACCGAAAACGTGCTCGGCAAGTTTCTTAGCAAGATAGGATTTTCCTGTACCAGTATTACCTAAAGCCAGTAGTACTGATGGTTTGTTAGGATTTGCAAGACCCGTTCTCTGGCGTTTGACAACCCTGCATACTTCATCTACCGCATCATCCTGCCCTATAACAACAGCTTTCAGTTTGTCCGACAAGCCTTTAAGCCTGGTCTTCTCGTCGACATCAAGGTCAGTCAGCGGAACGCCAGTTCTTAACGACATTGTGTATTTTATATCTTCTGCGCTTGCCTTTAGTTTTGTACCATGAAGGTTTTTCTCCTTTTCAATGCGTCCGAGTTTCGCTTTTAACGCAACTTCTTTTTTTGTTAGTTCATCTATTCTGGCACTTTCCTTTGATGCGCTGTAAAGTCTTATATCGTCCATTTCCTCTGCGATTTTTCCAAGTTCTTTTCTGATTGCGGCAATATCATCATCCTCATGCGAGTTGAGTCTTATTCTCGAACCAGTTTCATCAAGAGTGTCAAGAACCGATTCGGGCATACCGCAGCCTTTTGAATAACGCTTGCAGAGGTTGTAAGTACATTTCACCACACTCTCGTCGAATAAAACCCTATGTGTATCTTCAATCGGCTGTTTGAGTTTTGATAGGAGTGTAAGCATCTCCTCCTCATTACGCTCTTTCATTTTTATCTTCTGGAACATTCCGCATAGGGAATTGCTTGACATTATATGTTTTGAATACCCGTCAGGCGTTGTTGTTGCAATAACCATTATTCTGTCATTCTCAAGTACCTGCAACAAAACAGATTCGGTCGGAAGTTCCGAGAATCTCGCACCGTCTATCACACTTTCAATATCATCAATAAAAAGGATATATGAATTGTTCTTTGTCGCTTCCTCGACGATTGCCTTGTAACGTGCTTCAAAGACGCCTCTTGCTGCCGCTCCGATTAGTAATTGAAAGAAATCCAGACTAATTAGTCTCTTTCCTTCGAATGTCTTTGGTACGTTGTCGTTCAATATAAGGTTTGCTATATGTTTTACAGTCGAACTCTTGCCACTTCCGCGTTCCCCTACCAATAACGCATTGTTATTCTTGCATCTTGACAGGGCTACGAATATTTCGGATATAATATCATCGTTGTCATAAACAACATCAATATCACCATTGGCAGCTAACGCACTTATACTAGGAAGAAGTTTCTCCATCTCGCCACTCTCATACTGACGTTCCTTCTTTTTGGCTTTTTTCTTCCTTGCATCCTTTTCAACCTTCGTCCTTACTGATTTCAACTGTGATAATGACTGTATGCCGAGAGTTTCGAACATCTTCGTTATGTCATTGTATATGCTCATGAACTGCTGTAATAGGTCGCCACTGTCAATAATGCTCTTGTCGGTCTCGCCCATCACCTTGGAGACATATTCGTCAATATCGTCATTCTGTTTTGATACGAAGTTCTGGCTTGTCAGTGTTGTTACGCAAAATGTCGCGACAGTAAGCAGGCCATTGCTGTCCATAAATCTTGAAAGTATTCTATTGGCGACACATTTGCCGTCATTACTCATAGCAAGCAGTATATGGTAAGGTGTTATGCTTTCTGTGGGGTATTCCCTTGTAAGTTCTATTGCATCATTAAGTATTTTGTTTAGTTCGACGCTGTATTCCATGTTCGATAAATAATGTTTTTACAATAACAATATAGCACTATTGGTTTCAAAAAACAAGAAATCTATATTTAGTTGATATTTATACTTTATAATAGTATTAATAAGATGATTGAAACTCATACATTTCTCGACAAGTGCAATACAATTATATCAAATTCGCACATAAACTACGGACTCAACCCCATGGTGGAACTCTATTACGGAGACCTAATATCAAGGGGTCTTATACATTTTGACACCAATAAGGTAAGAAGTCTTGTAGACAACGGAACCTATCCAGATAGGTCAAAACTCAGACACATACTCAAAATGGTGAATACAGCGTCTTTCTCAAATGAGAATATCAACAAGCCGTTTATTGATTTGCCTTGCACCGATATTAGGGAAAGAGCCGTTTCATTCGACCTGATATTCTTCCTCATACCACAGGACTGGGACGGCGGACGTGGATACGATTCCGATTTCGACCTACATGTTGTCAGAGCTAAGTCAATATCAAGGAAACCGTCAAATTGGTTTGATTCAAAATGCGCTGAAACATGGATGGAGGGTACTGGAGGTATTTATACAACTGACGAATTCTATCTTGCAGTTAACGGCGAAAACGAAACTGGAACTGACACACATATACCAGCCATAATAGGAAGACAGCATTTCGACTATGGCAACGAAGACATTGAACTCGACATCACCGATGTTTTCAATAAAATGATGGATGGAATATTGCCGAATTATGGTATTGGCATTGCTTTCCAGCCAGAACTCGAATACAAACACACTAGGGTTTCACAATACGTAGGTTTCTTCTCAAAATCAACCAATGGCTTCTACGAACCATATGTTGAGACTAGATACGAGGACACAATCTCCGACGATAGAACAAACTTTTACCTTGACAAGGATAATAGACTATATTTTTACGCATCTGCTGGCGGTAATGCCGTTAACTTGGATAATTTACCCACGGTTAAAATAAATGACCAGGAATACACCCCAAAACAAGCGACAAAGGGTGTCTACTATATCGAAGTCAATATGCCTTCATCGGAATACGAATCTGAAACCATGCACTACGACATATGGTCGAATTTGTATTACAATGGGAGGAAACTTCCCGATGCCGAACTATACTTCACCACAAAGGCTAGCGAAGGCTATTTCAGTTTCGGACTGCCAGTCGAGACGAAACCAAGAGAGAAATTCGTACCATCATTACATGGTATAAAAATGAATGAAAATGTAACGAGGGGCGAAGTAAGAAAGGTCAATATCGACTGCCGAATTGAATACACAGCAAACCAACAATATGCCGTTGACGGAATTGATTACCGTTTATACATTAAAGATGGTCAGAGGGAGTATGATGTTATTGAATGGTCACCAGTCGAAAAAGTATATAACGGAAACTATTTTGCAATAGACACTGATAGTCTTCTACCCGCAAACTATTTCGTGGACATTCGTATCAAGTACGACATGGAGGAACTCATTCATAGGGAGATGCTAAGATTTACTATAGTTGATAACATCACAAATATCTACGGCAAAAAATAATTACAATATAATTCTTAAAAAATGAAAGGAAGGCAAGAATCATTACTTAGTCGTAGGTCGGTCAGACGGCTTATACGCAGACAGGCTAACGGCGATACACAAATTACGGCGGACGAAGATAAGATTAGTGAATTTATTAAAACCCATCCAATTGACAAAGTTCAAGTGCCTACGATAAACAAAACAATCCGAAATAAAGACAAGACTGATTTGAAAGTCGCGCTATGTGCTATGGCCAAGATGGAAAACAGATACCTTAGAGAATGGGTTGAATATCACCTTTCAATCGGGTTTGACCATATCTTCATTTATGATAATAACGATAAAAACGCTGAACATTGTGAAGATTGCCTGAGTCCTGAGTTATTGGATAGTGTAACTATTATAGATTATAGGGGTAAAATACAAGGCGATTGTAAAATACAGGTACTAGCATATCAAGATTGTTACAATAAGTTATGTAAAGGTTATGACTGGGTATCATTCCTTGACATCGACGAGTTCATGACATTCACCCAACACGCAGATGTGAAAGACTATTTGGCAGACCCAGTTTTTAGAAAATTTGATTCCATAAGAATAAGCTGGCTCTGTTATGATGACAACGACCACTTGAAATATGAGGATAAACCAGTTGTTGAAAGGTTTACTAGACCTTGTAGCGATAACAAGGTTAACGAACACTACAAATCTTTCTTCCGAACCAACATATCCAATCTGAGATTTCCAAACGTACATTATTCAACCGAAATATCAGAAATGTGCAACAATTGTGGTAAAAAGATAAAATGGAATAAATCTACTAAATTGTTTCCCGTTACATATGAATGGGCTTTCATTAGACATTACTGCACCAAAAGTCTTGAAGAATATATAACAATAAAAAAGAAAAGAAGAAACAAGGGGTCGTCGGAAAGACGTTTAAGCCAGGAATTCTTCTGGAAATATAACAGCAAAACCAAGGAAAAGGTAGAACTGATGAATAAACTATGGAAAACTTTATAGACCTATGAGAATGAAAGTTATACAAGGAGTTCCAATGACCCGAAATTACAGAAGAAGAATTATCGGAAAGAAACCGAGGTACGATAAACCAATTGATAAAGTTGAAACTGATATTATAAACGAAAAAGACGAGGATATGGCAATGAAACTTACTAGAAGCGAACGCAAGGAAATACTTGGGAAAACAACACCCCAGCCAACTAAATACGACTATAATGATGCGACAAATACTGAGGTTGCGCTCCGCAAACGAGCATTCAGACGAATGTTAAGGGCAAATATGAAGAACGGTATAAGTTCGACACCAGTAAACATTGAAACCCCTATGTCGGCAAGAAACACAAGGTTTGAAAAGTTATTGAATGATAATAATTTTATAGATAATAGTGAATATTTTATAACACCAAATATTAAAGATAATAATTTAAAAATAAAAGGTATTATCTCACTAACAACATGGAAAGAAAGAATAAAAAACGTTATTTACACTATAAATAGTATATTAAAAAATACTAAAAATTTTAAAATAGTATTAGTTCTTAGTGAAGAAGAATTTCCTAAAAAAGAAAAAGAATTACCCTCTGATTTACTTAATGCTTTATCATATAGATTTGAAATCTTATGGGTTTATAAAAACTATAAGGCATTTAAAAAAGTTTTATTTACAATGGAAAAATATCCACAACTCCCTGTTATAAGTATAGATGACGATATGATTTGCATTGGTGATTATTTTTCTATAATGTATGAAAAATGGTCAAAAAATAAAACATCATTTATAACATCAAAATCACATACTTTTAAAGAAGTTATGCTTCCAGTGAGTAGCAACATAAAACATACGGCAGGTTGTTGTACTCTTTATCCACCTTATTGTTTTGGTGATTATGGAATAAAATGTCTTAGTGATGATATTTTAAAAGAATATGAAAGTGATAGTTATTATTCTGCTCTGAAATATTATTTAAACTTAACTAATTCTATAACATTACCAGAAATTGAAAAAATGTATAAATTTAATGAAACTGATAAAATTAGTCCAATGCGAGAGAAATATCTAAACAATAAGAGACGTGAAAGACGAAAAAAAATTTTTGAAAATACAAGGCGTAATATAAGTAATTTAATATTAAAAAAAACAACTGTTTTAACCGCTAATTTTAATAGTAACGAATTAACAAAAACAATGATACTTTCATTACGAAAACAATTAGGATTTGATATACCTGTTACAATCATTGACAATTCTACTCAAACCAAATGGGATAAAAGTATAGAAAATAATATTGAAGTTATTGATAATACTAATTTTAAAATATTGCCTGATTATAAACAACCTTCATTAAACCATGGTTATAGTATTGATTATGCATTAAAAAAAATTGAAAACGAATGGGTTATTTTATGTGATTGTGATATTCTTTATAAATCTTCGTTAAAAAATATTGTAAATTTTACGCATAAAGATTTTGATATATGTGGTGAAATTGGTCACGATGTTTTACCAAAGGATAGACTTTTTCCGTATTTTTGTATATTAAATAACAAAAAAATTAAATTTTATAATATTGATTTTTTTGACGAACAAACTGATTTGAATAAAGGATATGATACTGGTTACTCATTGTTGGTAAATTCACAGAAAAATAAGTTAAAGATTAAAAATATTGGTATTAATAATTATGTAAAACATTTAAAGGGCGGCGTTTTGCGTAATAAAGATAAAAATAAATGGTTTAATGAGAATAAAGAATTGTGGTTATAAATTATAATTAACGACCAATAAAATTTCCCTACACAGCATTCCTTCCACGTCCGTAATATGTCTCATATATGTCGTCGTTCAGACCGTAGTCAACCATAACAAGTTCATCGTTATTCACGACACCCCATGAACTGATTCGTACAAAGTCGCCGACGCTTTCAAGACCAGTGTCACCAAGGAACGACTGCACATCACTAAAGAACTCGCTGTCTTCGTAGTCCTCCCAGTTAGGCTCGTCATAATGTCTCCAGCCACGGTGACGGGTATAACATTCCCTGTAAGCCATGACATAGTTCACAAATTCCTCGAATGTATGCCCAGTTATATTCTTGAAATCGGACTTCTTTGCTTTTCTTGCACGTTGCATTTCAATCCATAGTCCATTAGGTTCTGTTTCATATACTTCAGCAAAGATTCCGTACATTGAATGCCAAGCCTCCGCTTCGAGTTGGTTCTGTGCGATTCCCTTCTTGTTCTTTGCAAGTTTCAGGACAGTGTTGTCATCAATCAGATAGACAACTCTTGACGAACCGCTACCAAGTCGTTGAAGTTTCTCGTTGCAGTAGCGTACTCTTGCGGCGAAACTGTTAAGTGACTTGAAATATTCCATATCGAACGACTGCGGATATGTCGCCTCCTCAACACTTTCGGTCAACAGTTGTTTCCAAGTTGTTTTCTTATGGGTATCTTCGTAGAGCATTCTGACTACATTCTCGTCAAGGTTTACCTTCTTGTGCATATGTTTTGAAGGTGCGTCCACAATATCGTTCTGACATTTTTCAGTCCAGTTCCTGAACAAAATGTTGCCGTTCTTATATGCTTCCTCTTCAAACGGAACGAGGTTGCTGTCCTCGCTGGTCTTGTCGGACGAAAATCTGCCCATATCAAGCCTGTTCTCAAGGTTCTGGCAGTGATGTATCATCTCGTGTGCAAAACTCCTTAAAACATCCTTAGGATGCCTGTCCCTAATGAACAGGACTATTGTGTTGATGTCGGGTCTGTAGTAGCCTGTGCGTATAAATACGCCGTCCTGTTTCCTGTTGGTGAGTTTTACCTTCGGAAAAGGTCTGCAAGTTATGTTGTTGGCTATGAAGTTAGCCAACGACTTGATGTAGGGTATATAATTGAAATGCTTCTTGGTTTTCATAGTTTCTTTTATTTACGTGGTAATGTATTAGGAACTTTTCGACCAACAGATTCAAGTGTAGTACAAAACATTTCTTTTATTTTGTCTCTTTTAATAGTATCCTCATTCCATTTCTTCATTTCTGACGATAATGTTTTAGCAATGTTTTCTGGTATGATAGTCCATTGTCCTAATTTTACTATCCAAATTTTATCTATTTCTACAATTTTTAAATCATCAATATTGAAGATAAAATCAATATATTTAATGTGTTTTTGACCACTAAACGGTGGAAATGATTTATTCACCGCCTCCATGTTGTTATAGTCCTTTGTTGTATGAAACAATACGTGTTTGTATGTACTATCAAAATTACCGAAATTCATTATAGCATAAATCCATGTACCATGATATTGCTGTATCGGGCGTTCGTTTTCCTTTTTCAAGAACGAATTTAGATTATCGCTTACTTCTGCCTCGTTTAACGTATTTGCGATTTCCTCTCTTAGAATACTTGTTATCTTTTCGTCGACTCTTTCAGGTAGTCCTTTATGTTTGGTTTTTGCAAACTTGCGTACTTCTTTCCTTGTCATTGTGTCTGCGGCTTTCTTTACTTCTGGACTTACATTGTCTGTCTCACCTTTTTGGTAAGCATCAACAAGTCCGAAGAACTTTTGTTGCTGTTGGCTCTTGCTTGGCATATTCTTCTTTTATTTTGTTAATTATTTTATCTAATTCTGAATTTATGTCTTTAACATCATAATTGATATAATACAACTTTACACTATTACGATTACATAAATCAAGTTTCAATTTATCGCGCTCAATTTGGGTTTCAAAAACTTCATAATTATCAGTCTTTGACCCAAAAGTACTATACATAAAATGTTGTATACCTTGGCATTCAATACCAATATTATATTTAGGTAAATAGAAATCTAGTTCCATATAGGATTTATTCTTTAACCATTCAAAATGTTTTTTATATTCAAATTCAATATTATTTTGAATAAAGTAGTTCATAGACTTTTTTTCTAATTGGCTCATACTACATTTTGAACATCCATTACCATATAAATGGTAATATGCAATTTGTTTAAACTTACCATGTACTGGACATCCAATTTCCACATATTCGGATGAACTTTTATACGTGGTATCAGTGTAATCATAAAAATCATTATGTATGACTTTGGCTTTTTCAATAAAAGATTGTGTGTCTAATCTTTTTTTATTACCAATAACTATGTAACCACATTTTGGGCATCCACTTCCTCTTAAATGATGGTTAGGCGTCTGTTCAAAAACACCATGTTCAGTTCCGTTTTCATCCAGGGAATGACAAACTATTTTTAGTTTTGTCATTGCATTTACATATTCAGTTAATGAATAGTCATATTTATCACCATGTATTTTACGTGCGTCCTCAATAAAATCTTCTGTATTCTTTTTATAATTGTTACTACATTTAGGACAGCCACAACCAATAGAATGAGCATACACATCTTGCCAGAACTCACCGTGTTCGGGGCAAATCATTCTCATTTTATTTTTAACACTAGTATAAGTGGATAAATCATAATCATACTTACCATTATGTACTTCCCTTAACTTTGAAATTACTTTCTCAATGTTCTTGTAATGTCCACCTTTGTTACATTCAGGGCATCCTTGTCCATACAAATGTTTACTGGGTGACTGTTTAAACTCACCATGTATAGGGCATATTATAATAACTTTGTCCTGTGAATTAACATATTCAACTTTTGAATAGTCATACTTTTCACTATGAACATTTTGTGCCTTTTCAATGAATTTTTCAGTACCCAGTTGCCTACTCATATAGCAAATTATTTTTTAGAAATCATATTCATCGTCACCACCCCATCCCAAACGCTTGTTGATTGCATTTATTGTTCTTGCCGACAATCTAGGACTATCCTGTACATAGAAATGGTCGTCATGCAAACGATTTTCACCTCTTCTGTAATAAACATATCTGGGGTCGTTGCTTGCAGTGCGGCTCTTCCAAATCTGAACATATACTGTGTTGCCACTAATTTCGGCTTCACCGTTTCTCAAACCTCTCATGAATGCTTGGAGTTCAGACTTCCATTGTCTATCAGTATCATAAGATTCTTTCAATATTCTTTTAACAGTTCCATTGATGAAACTTTTCAATTCTGACTCATTGAGTTTTATAATTTTATTCATGGTAATATTGTTTTTATGATGTTTATTTTCGTTTAGTTGTTGGTTAATCTCTTCATCAGAAAGAATCCGATAACTTATCAAAGGTTCATTTGAGAAGAGATATAATATATCACTACTTTCCATTGCAAACTCATAGGCATTATACCCGTTTTGTAGCAATAGTTTCTTGTCATTATCACTCAGGCCATCAATAGGTTCAAATTCACCTTCGGGATAACCGCAAATATCTTCAACCGTGTTTGTATCGGCAGACATAAGTTTGCTATCGTCTATAAAATACTCACCAATATGACCGCCATCACAATCTTCAATATAAAACATTGCACATTCAATATTAGGGGTCAACCAAATACCATTCTCCCTATGAGGTTTGTTACCTGTGAAACCACGATAATATTTAAGAATACCCCTAGTTCGATGTTCGTTATTCTCATAGAACACTTCGTCCGCCGCCAAAAGTTCGTTTGAAGCAATTTCCATCTCCGACGGCTCTCTTGGCGGAACTTTAAGCATAGGGTTAACCTGCAAATAAGGTTTGTGTTCGAATTTTTCTGGTTTTGGCTTGGGTCTTATATCAAACAGGAAACGTTTAATTCTACCTACATTACGTTCAAAATAACTGCGGATGTTTTCCTTATTGTATTGTTTCACCCCTTTATACTCATGGACTAAATCATTCCTACCGAACACACCAAGCATGTCCAGGACCAAAGCGGTCTCTTTCGTGGTAATAGTCTTATCACCCATAACTTTTCTCAGTATGGAGACAACCCCGTTGATGTATGTCCATTTATATTCGCCGTCCATTAAATAAGCCCTTTGTTCTGCCAGTCTCTTATTTGTTTGTTTCTCGCTAGAAGTTTCTTATATGTTTCGTCATCGCCCTGTGAAATAAGTTCAATCGCACTTTCAGGCACTCCTATAACACTTTTACCATCCGATGTTTCAATATCGTAAGTAGGCAGATACGTAGTCATGCTATAGTCATAGTTGTCAATTGTACCTTCAAAGTCGCCGTTCTTCTTGGAATGGACTATTACTTTGTCTCCTTCACGGAACTTGAACCCATATTCTTCGTTCAGAACTCGTTTCAAACTTTCAAGAACCAGTTGTTTTATTGTTGATTCGTTAATTTTTATTGTTTTCTTCATAACTTTATTGTTTTAATTAATAAATTTCTTCATCATTCTTATCCCTGTTTTCCCATTCACGAAAATCGTTCATACGGAAAATAAAAGCAAGACATTTCGCGAGTTCCTCATTACTCATCGCTTTGATGATTTGTGCGTTCAAATCCTCGTTACCGAAATATTCAGCCGCAAAATTATAAGCATCCTCTGCTTCCCAGTCGTTAACTTCCCATCCTCCGTCAACTGCTTCGTTCATACGGATTTTTCTTACACAATTAACTATTAAGTTCTTAAGTTGTGATTCATTCAGTTTTATTGTTCGTTTCATAATTTAATTTATTGTTATTAATATAAATATTATCCAATGTGATATTTTGGTTTATTAATTCACATTTGACACTATAATATCGTTTAACATGCTTCCATGTCTGAAACTAATGGGATGAACTACCCCCGCCTGAAGGAGGGGGACTTCTTGTCTAGTCTATTAAACCTATAAATTATTCTGAAATCTCAATTTCACTGACCGATATTACAGTATAATAAGGAATAGGTTCTTCTGTGAAAACTCCATATTCGTAGTTAGGGTCAAAATAGAATTTCACGTTATCGTTTATTCTTGAAACTTCTATTGTATATATGTTATATTTTCCATATTTATTGTTAGTATCGGCAAGTTGTTTTGTCATATTATATAAATCATCCCTAGTAACATTCCCTTTGACAAAATAAACTCTTGGTGGGTAGTTGAATCTTTTATTATTATGTTGAGGAATAAATCCCTTTGTTTTGATGGATTCTAAATTTTCAATTGGCGAAATATGGAATAAAACTTTGAAATTATGTACTATAGAATTAACATCGTTCTGATATAAAGGTTCAAACTGCATAGAAGCCCATTCCATCCCTAAAAATTCATATTTATTAACCTTACTACAAAAATACCCTAACTGATTCATGTCATTCTTGATAATCTCCATATTCATATCAATGTCGGAAATCAATAGCGCCACTTCTATATTATTGGCATGTTCAATTATTTCAAACTGCCAATCCTTAAGATTGTATTTTTTAGTTATTATATCCATAACTTTGTTTAATGGTTCGCAATAACCATCATTCTCGGTTATATAATTATTGGTTTCCATATTCTTCATCAAAGGACTACCAAATAGGTCATTGTCTGATAAAAACCGATAATTAATATATTGTTTTTTCAATTCCTCACATGGGATTTTTGAAAGGTCAAAAATAAATGAATTCTTCAAACTATCCTCAACTCTCCTTTGTTCGTCAATAAGACTTCGCATTATTCTAACTCTATCAACCATAATTTCAATATATTATAATATAAATAGTTCCAAATCTCAATTATTGGTCATTTGACCGATAAACACGATTTATCGGTTAATTAATCTATAAGCCAAATAACTTATAAACACAATTTATAAGCCAATCAACTTATAAATCCATATCCCTCCTCCATACATATTTGAAAAATCCGCAATTTCATATAATGTAATTTATTACAAAATTCATGCCGTATTTTTAAGTACCTTACCTATCACAGGACTAAAAATAAAAGGGTTGGAAACAAATCCCAACCCTTAAATTTTAACTCTAACCAAACTTAGTAAGTTATTGGTTATTACTATCTAAGTTCAGTTGTGCTCCAATGTGCCAAGCCATCACACTTGATTGTTCCATAGTATCTATTGTTAACCAACTTCTTTGCATATCGTGTGGTGATACCCTTTACTGGTGCAAAGTTGAAAGGATTATACATAGTTGGAGTCAAAGCCATCGGGATGTATGGTGCATAGATGTAACCAGTTTCAAGAAGGCTCTTTCCGTGGTGACCCATGATGAGTGACCAGTAAGGTGCATACGGGTCAACGATGATTTGGTAACGTCCTTGCAATGAACCAATCTTTTCAATACCCATGTTGTACTGAGTGCTTTCAGCAGAAGCGTTAGTTACGTGGAAGTATTCAAGGTCGTTAAGTACTGCACTGATTTCAGCAGATACTACTACGAAGTTTGCACCGCCTTGAAGAGTCGACTTCTGGATTTGAGCAGAAATCATGTTCATCTTGGTCATAAGAGTTTGGTTCCAGTCCTTCTGAGTGTAAACAGTCGAAGTGGTTCCGATTCTCTGCCATCCGTTGTAGTCCCAACGTGCCTGCCATGGAGCAGCCTTACGAAGGTCGCGGAGAATTTCACGGTCGATTTCAGCAGCAATCTGTTCAGAAAGGATTGAAGTAAGTTCTGCTTCAGCATCGATGTTGTGGAAAGCGGAAACGTCTTGTGCAAGTTCTGGTGACCAGGTTGCTCTCAACTTTCTTTCTTCAACAGATACTGTAACCGAGGTAAGTTCGAACGATACTTCACCCATTTCGGTTTCAAGTTCGAGGCTGTCATACTGTGCCCATGCGATTGTGAACAATGCACTGCCGTCAGTAGCGTTAGTAGTGGTGATGCTATCAATAGTATCTGGGTCAACACCGATATAACCACTCAAAGTCTGTCCCTGTTTCTTGCAAGGTTTGGTGAGGTCAAGTTCGATGTACATCTTACCCTTTGCGTTGCAGATGTCACTATAGTCAACCATACCATGACCATACTTCTGAGTCATTACTCTGAAAGGAATAGATTCACCAGCCTTGAAAGATGAGAACGGGCTGTCAGTACCAGTTGCTCCAATGTCTTGCTTTGCAATAACCTTCAAAGAAGCCAAGAATGCTTCGGTATCCATTTCGTTACCATCAGGACCAGTCAAACGACCAGCGTTGAATGATGCGAAACCGCTAACTTCCAATATAAGTGATGCAACAGCACCATCAAGGGTTGGGAATTGAACGTGGCTAGCAGGAGCGTATTCGCCTTCTTCATTGAGAACAACTACGTCAGCATCTCCTACCTTTATCGTAATCTTACCCTTCGAGTTGTCATAAAGGAAGTCATCGTAGAACAAGTCATACAACGATTTTCTCATGTATTGAGTAACTTCTGGGTCGCTACTTACTGCACTAGTATTTACTGGCTCTACAACTTCATCAGGAAGGTAGTAGCGATTGTACATTTCGTTACCTCTTGCATCTAACGGACTTGCTTCCCACTGTTGGTCCTTGTCATAGAAACGGTTGGTTCTCTTGTAACCCATAAGCCCTTTGTGCGAACCAGTTGTTCCGTTTTCGATATTACCGTCGTTAGTCCATTCTCTTTCGCTGGTAACTGGACGGATGAAGAACAATCTACCTACTGGGAGGTTCATTGCCTGAACAGATACGATGTCGTTAGCAAGAAGTTTGCTGAATACACGTCTAATCAACGGGAATACAACAGTTTCAAAAGAACCTGAGTTGTCAGCAGCAGTTGCTTCGTAAATCAAGTGTTTTGCCTGGTTCTCGTACAAGGTTGCGATGTTTTCCTTAATATGTCCACTGAGTCCGTTTACAAGACCGAGATTGCTCCATCTCTTCTGTACGTCTTCTCTAATCTTTTTCTGTGCGTTGAGTTCAATATTTCCAACTGCACCAGATGTCAAAAGTTCTCTCATAATATTCTTTATTTTTGTTTTTTATTTTTATATGTCGGCAACAAGCCGAGTTTAATTAATAAATATCAGTCTATTTTCGAAAATTCAAATTATTTTAAACTTTCCATTCTCTCCATTAGGCTGATAGTGTTTTTGAGGTCGCTGTTAAGCAGTGTAGTCTCAACCAATGCGCTTTTACCGTCGTTGTTCTTTGCTTCGGTAAGCTGACCGTTGATGGTTTTCTTTACATTGTTGATAGTGTGACTCTTCTTCAGTTCGCCCTCGATTTGTTCGTAAAGACGCTTAGTGTCGTCAATCGTCTTAACGTTGTTGAAACGGTTGATTATATCAAGTTTCTCTTCTTTGGTTGTCGAATTTTCAGTAACAAGTTTGACAATCTTTGCAAGGCTTGCATTAACTACTGTTGCTTCACTGAGTTGTTCGCGGATTTTGCCAGCGATTTTACGGAGTTCCTTGTTTTCGTTCATTATAGCCTTTGCTTTTCTGCGGAGGTTTTCATTAACAGTTCCTTCGTATTCTCCGTTGTCTCTTGAAATTACATGACTACCCTGTGCGACTTGGTCCATTTCGGACTTGAGTGTCTTGTGCATTCCGCGTTCGTTAGCCTTTCCGAATCTCGATTGTTCTTCAAGGTCAACCTCGGTCTCGGTATTGTCATACATTTCAAAATTGTCCTCATCATCGATGAAACTACGTCCGAATTCCTTCTTCATGTCTTTGAAAGCGTTTCTACGACCTTTAGGCTCTTCGTAGTCGAATGTGAATTCAACATCGTCGTCGTCCATGTCACCTTCTAGGCATACTTCGTAAACCTGTTCCTTATAAGGTTTCATGTCACCTGCGTTTCCAACCCACCTCTTGGTGTTGTTTGCACTACCCTTAGGTGCGCCAGCGTTGAAATTCATATCACCATCGTCGCCGTTATCAGGGTCCATAGTCATAGCAGTCTTGTTCTGATAGTTGTCGGTGTAGCCAAGGTTTTCCGATTCGGCTACCATACTCAAGTCTTGCATTTCGGTTTCATCTTCAAAATCGTTATTATCGTCACCACCTAGGTCAATGATATATTCCTTTTCAGTATTGTCATCGGTAAGTTCCACTTTGTCACCCTTCATAACGACTCTCACGCCGTCCTGTGGTGTGATTGACTGGAATACCTTGACCAACTGACTATCATTCATTCCTGTGCAGTCATATTCTCCGTCACCACAACTGAATTGTTCCAAATCATCGAAACCTTCTTCTTCGCCACCCTCTTCAGTTGGTTCTTCAACTGGAAGGTCTTCTGCTGGAGTTTCCTCACTTTGGGTCGTTTCCACTTCCGCAGTTTCGGTCTCACTTGGCGTTTCGTTGTTTGTAGGTTCGGTTTCCTGGGTCGAAGTCATGACATCTTCCTCCTGGTAGTCGTCCTGTTCGTTCTTTCCTTTTTCATTCTTCTTTTCTGAAAGTATTTCTCTCAAGTTCTGGTTTATCGCCTCTCCGAGAAGATTCTTGATGGAATCTTTGGTGTTCTTTATAAGTTCCTCGTCGAGTTGCTTTTTGTCAGCGACCAGATTCTTGATGTATTCGCTTCTTATTTTATTAGCCATCGCTTAAAAATTTAATGAAATTATTTTAAAAATAAATATATCAATACTTTGAAAAAATTAAGGAAATTTAAGTGTGTGAGTAAAAAGTTTTTAATTTTTTTTCTGTTGGTTCAATCTATGACGGATTATCTGCTATAAACTTTGCGATTACTCTTCGTAACCTATTCTGCAAATCTTTTAAAATGAATCTTGCTTTATATTTGAGTTTTTTAGGAGTATAATTGAAAAGTTTATATTTTTCCAACGCTTTTAATATATAATCTCTATTATTATCAGTCTCTTTTATACAATTTGAAATGATAACCATTTTATTATATAAGTCACTTTGTTTTATAATAGCGTTGATTTCATTTCGAGTGGGCACTCTTCCGTTATCCTTTACAAAACCAATAAGTTCACCATATAGTCCGTTTATAAAACCTTCCCTTTCATATTGATACGAGAAATATGCTACAGTCCAAACCATTTGTTCATAAATGTTTGTGGGCGAATTGTATAAACTTAAATAAGCATCACTATTACTATCAGTTTCAACAAATGATTTACCTATTTTATGTTGTTGTACTATATGTTCCAACTCATGATAAATATTACCTAAAGTTTCTTTATACCTGAGTTGCCCTTCGACAAAAATTAAAGGAAACGATATATTCACAAATAGAAAGCCCTTATAGTTACGATAACTTGAATGGGCTTCTCCATAGCCATCACTAATCCATTTCTCATATTCCTCTTGACTGTTAAACTTGTAGACATCATTAAAAATTGCCACATTAATATCACCCATTACATCAATGTTTGTTTTACCTTGAAGTGCTGCCTCCAATATTTCATTGCAAGCATCATTCAAACCATCAATAACACCAAGTGACTCAAGTAGTATTTCATGTACAATATTTTCAATCAATCTTTCCCTATGCATTATTTTTTTTCTTTGATTTTTATTTTATCCAAATTTCTATCCATAATAGAATTAAAATTTTCAAGATTACCTTTTGGTAATGCTAATGTTCGCAGAAAGTATGGAATTGTTTTAAAATTTACTGCAATTCTAGCAATTTCATTTACAAATTCATCAACTATATGATTTGTTATCCCCTTGAAGTTATTAGTGTTTACACCGAAATCCGAATATTCATCAATATTTGGCTTAAAATTAATATCCAACATCATATCATCCATTTCAGAAACAATCTTCCATAATTCGGAGTTCGTTATGATTGAATCTATACATGAAAAGGGATGTGTCATCATTTCATTGTCTGGAAAATTTATAAAAATACGTTCAAATAAGTTATCCGTAATTTCTCTCAATGCTTTTGTCCTCTCATTTGAATATGAAAATCTCAGCACATTATCAATAAGTGATTTATTATTTAAGCGTTCAAGCAAATCATTACCAAATACATCACATTCCATTATATATTCACCATTCTGTTTTGCAACAAACCTTTCACATAACCTTAAGTTTATCAAAGTCAAAGGTTCATTAATATCAACGCCAAACTCGTTTTGAAAATAATAAGGGAAAAATTCCTCACCGACTTTGGAATTATTGTAAATTTCCATTACCCATACAAATGCATCTTCTTCGGTTTGGAATGAAATTGGTATTCTCTCAATTTTTGTATTTTTCAAACATTCAAAACCAAAGTCATGTTTGGTTTTCCTTTTCTTCATATCACTTTCCTTTTCATCCGCCAATTTCTGTAAATCAGACTTTATGTCAAGATACGAATCATATAACTTGACTATAATATTGTTAACCTTTTCAATGAAAGTTGTTTTCATATATTTATGAATTTTATAATATAAATATTTCTTTGGCACAAGATTTGCATTATATACCTTATAATATATAAATAATAACTATCAAAAAACAATTATAGGATTATGAAGAAGATTTTACTTACTATGGCGGTTTTGTTCACTATGACGCTTGCTTGTGTAGCACAGGAAGTGCTTACGGCTACAAGGGTTGTCAAGTCAAGGGGCGCTGAAAGCGAATACGTATTGCCCGACATGAACGATGAGGTTGCTATCGAAAGACCAGTCCTTTCAAGGGGCGGTTGCGTGGTAAAGATTGACAACTGGACTGGATACTACGTAGACCTTTGGGTTGACAAGAACTACAAGGGAAGACTTAACCCATGGGAAAACTCGCAGTTAATTATGCCCAACGGCTTCGATGAGATTTATTGCAGGACGATGGGTGAATCATACCAGTGGATGGCTGGGGGCGAATGCAACGAGCAGTTCGTATTGTCACTACCCGAAGAGGACGAATAGATTTCTGCTACGTGTATAAAAAGAAAGGCGACTTGTTGATAGGTCGCCTTTTTTGATGTATGCCTGTAAGGTCGTGCTATTCTTGGATTGCCGTGAAAGTCGTAAATGGATTATTATTCCAACTTGAACCTCTGTAAGCAGTTATACTTTCTGAAGGGACAAAACATTCAGCTGTGCCGATGTTTGTAAATGCATAAGTACCAAGCGGAGGCGGTGTGGTTGCCGTGCATTGAACTGTTGTAAGTATTGTGCAAGAGTTGAAAGCATTACCACCTATTGATGTAACCGAATCACCAATACTTACTGAAGTAATCTTTCCACAAAAATCAAATGCTTTAAAAGGTATTGTTTCTACAGAATTACCGAAAACAACGGTTGATACATTAGTATAAATGAATGGACTTTTAATACTATAACTATTACCATAAGAGCAATTCTTAGAATTCCAATATACTGTATTCAGACTATCACAGCCATTAAAAGTAGCTTCATCTATGTACGTTAATGATTCGCCCAAAGTTACTGACGTTATATTAGCGCATTGTGAGAAAGCACCTTTATTTTCGTCTGCGCCATAAATATTTGTTACAGAATCTGGAATAATTAATTCACCAGTGATATTACATTCTGAAAAAGCACAAGTACTAATTTCTCTTAATGTATTTCCTAAATGTATAGAAGTAATACCTATACATCTATCAAAAGCATACGCACAAATTTTAATAACTGAATCAGGAATTGTTACATTTCCAGTAATGTTAGGACAATTTCTAAATGTGTTATAGCCAATGAATGTTAATTTATTTCCAAAAGTTATTGATGTTAAACCATAACAATCCTCAAACGCGCCATAGCCATAATCGTCATTACCAATTGTAAGTAGTGAGTTAGGAAGTGTTAAGTTTCCAGTTAATCCCGCCCCCTTAAATGCGGCTTGACCAATTCTAACAACTGTGTTTGGAATATTAATACTTGTTAAAACGGAACAAGAATTAAATGCATATTCACCAATTTCAGTGACATTTTTTCCAAAAATTACATTATTAATATTATTACAGCCACAGAATAAAGAATTTGTTATAAATCTTACATTGTCACCGATTATAACAGTTGTTATATTTGATTCCCAACCAAATAGTGTCTCATCATCATTCCAATTGCCTTTACAATTTATTGCATTATAATTAACCTTAGAAATATTAGGGCAATAACTAAATGTATAATATCCCATTCTTTCAACATTTTCACCAATAGTTAATTCACTTCCAATATTCTCACATCCCTGGAATGCATAATCGCCAATTCTAATTACAGAATCTGGAATTACCAAATTACCAGTGAGGCTAGAACAATTTTCGAATGCTTCTCCTCCAATATATGTTACAGAATTAGGTATTACTAAATTACCAGTTAAATCGGGACAATCAACAAAAGCATATGTTTGAATACCCTTTGTGTCTGGATTTAAAATTAGTTCACCAGTTGGCGGTTCTTCACCCTTCCATGCCAAATACCACCCAGAAATATATACTATTCCGTCTGGTAAGTTATCATAATATGGTACTTCATTTAGAGCATCACTGCCCAAATAATTTAATGTATCAGGAAAAACAATATCAACTAAATTTTCACAATAACTAAATGAATCGCCAACACTATATAATGATTTTGGCATAACAACTTTCGTTAAATTATCACATCCTGAAAAAACACCATCAGCAATGCCTCTAGTTCCATCTGGTATAATTAATTCATTTGGAATTTCATATTCATCACCTTTTATGCATATAATCCAGTTGTCAAGATACAAAATACCATTTCCTTGTTGTTCATACCAAGCAGTACCATCCATAATATATGAACCAATATGTATTACAGAATCTGGAATTTTTAATGAGATTAAGTTGATACAGCCATAGAACGCCTGCTCTTCAATAAACATAATTGTGTTTGGTATTTCAAAGAATTCTATCTGTTCCAAGTTTTCAAAAGCATGAGCCTCTATTGTTCTTGTCCCTTCAACAAGCCTCAACTGCCCCTCTCCAGTGGATTCATTATAGAATGTTTCATCATTTTCCCAATCAACGTTCTTATACAACCACACCCAATTGTCTTCGGGTTTTTCTATTGCTGATGTCGCTTTATAACGCATGATGTAACTTATTGGTTCTGGTGGTACTGGTTCTACGCCACCACCTTGATTCCTGATACTCAGGAAACTGAAACGGCTGTTATTAACGTACCCCCAGTCAGCCAAAGGGTTTAAATTCAATTTGCTCATAATTGATAAACTTTTTTTAATAAATATTTGGTAGTTTCAAAAATAGTGTATATATTTTGCATCGTCAAAATAGAAATGTTTCTCTAAAAGAAAGGAAATTAACATGATTGAAAATTGGGGTTATAACGACATTGTCCTTTATTTTTTGGGAATTATGTTTTATTAGATTGCATTTGTTTTTACATTCAATTTTGTCGCAAAAATACAATATATTTTCGACACAAACGAAAAAGAATACAAAAAAAGCGAACCAATAATTTGATTCGCTTGGATATTTGTTTCACAATGCTTTTGTCATTACCAATTCTTGCTAGTGAAAGGTTTTTTCTTATAGGAAGGTTTGGCGCTTGGTTTTTCGTTAGGCTGTTTGTCTTCGCGTTTTCCAAGAACGTCCTGGATTGTCCTCTCAACTATCCTCTCAATATCCTCCATCATATTGGGTTGTTCCTGTGGCATTCCCTCTTGTGATGCATCTGTCGGTTCTTCTACTGGCTCTTGTTCCATTGGAGGTTGTGTATCATCCATCGGTTCTTCCTGTTGAGGTTCTTCGCCGTTTTGTATTTTCTTTATTATTTCGTCAGTATCCTCTTTTGAAAGCCCTTTAATTGCTTGGGCGTTAATCATACCTGCAACGTATTTGTTAAGGTCGGCGTCAGGTTGGGGAAGAGACTCGTTGTATTTACGCAACGACTGGCTTAATTTACCAGTAACTTGCTGTATGTATTTTTCAGGTTCGGTATTTTCGTCGGCTTCTACCTCGGCGTCAAAATCAGCATTGAAATTCTCTTCATCTGGCATTGGTTCGTCCATTGGTGGCATTGGACTATTTTCATCTCCCTGACCATCCATCATTGGGTCGCCAAGTCCACCGTCCATTGGCGGCATCATATCACCGCCAAGGTCGGGGGTTTCTTGTTTCGGGAGTTTAATTACCTTTCGTTCGTTTATTTTTTTTTTAACGCAAGGTTTTTCAAGGCTTCATTGATAACCCTTTCAATTGTGTCAGTATAAGGTGCTGACGAGCCTTTTCTCTGACCGAAAGGTTTTCTACCCTTTACTGAATCGTCGTTCCAGTCTTTATATTCACTTGAAGGTTCTTCATATTCTCCATATTCCATAGGTTCCTTACCATATGCAGGGTGTTTGCCAAAGTACTGCGGGTCGTTGGATTCATTAATTTCACTGATTTCAGGTTCTTCTTCGGTGTCATCATCTATTTCCAGTTCAATGTCATCCAATTCTTCGTTATCATTGAAATCATCATAATTCTCATCCTCTTCGTCTTCTAGAGTTTCATCCTCAGTATCTCCGTCAAGTTCGATGTCAAGGTCGTCTTCTGGTTCTTCGATTTCCAAATCTTCGTCATCAAGTATTTCGCTAAGGTCGATTTTCTTACCATCTATAATGATTTCGATTTTTTCAATCGGGCTTTCAGTTGCAGGTTCTTCGTCTGTGATTTCATCCTCTACATTTTCGTCGTCTTCTTCTGGCTCATTGATTTCAATTTCTTCGTTAACCTTATTGTCATATGGTTCCATTTCCGATTTCGGGTCGCCAATTCCTGCTGGCAACGGTTTAATGTCAGTATCGCCGAATTCGCTCATCTGGGTTTCTTCGTTGACAACTTCCTCTTCGGTGTATTCGTAAGGTTTGCTTGAACCGATTTCAGTACCCTTTGACATATCCATATAGTTCTTTGATTTGCTCCATGCTAGAACTTGTTCCTCGGTGAGTCTGAAAGTACGACCTTCGTTAACCTTCGGTGCTTTTTCTGAATATGTGTCGTCAGCGGTCTTGGGGTCGGTGTGTTTCTTACCTTCGAAATCTTCGTCAGCAACTGCTTTTTCTGAATATGTATCATCAGCTTTTGTTGGGTCATTGGCCTTTTCTCCACCAAATTCCATATCAACATTAGTAAGAATTTCAGTATAAGGTTTCATTTCTTCCTTACCTTGTTTTGCGTTCTTGCCACATGCGGTAGGACGGTCTAGGAAATAGTTGTTGTTTTCGCTAAGAAGGTTGTCGACATTGCTAACAATCTGGTTGAAACGTTCTATTTCTGCTCTCATTTCCCTACTTTCATTTGTCTGCCACTCATTAATTTCAACTGGCTTGCATGATTCGGGAACAACATCGTTACGACCATAAGCCTCGTTAAGTGACATCATCTTAAGGTCGAACTGCTTTGATGCAAGATTATATGAAGAATATTCGTATTTCTTCTTGTTGCTTATACCACCAATATAGTCATAGTCTTCAAAAAGAATTTCACTATTTTTCTTCGGTGCTACCTTAATATAATAGTTAGTACCTTCTTTTATAATTCCGTAAGTTTTGCCGTCAGCACCTACTGCGGTGTGTTCTATTGCTGATTTTGTCGGAGTATTGGATTCGTTCACAGTACCAAACTCAATAAGGCTTTGCATTCTTGCAATCTCGCTGCTATAATCGCTCATAATAAAATTTCTTTATGTTTCTTATTTATTTACCGTTACACGGCATGAATTTTTTTATTATAAATATAATTGTCTTTGTGTTTTTACCAAAAATTTTTCTATTGATTAGTACGTTTTAATTCAGAAGATTCGTCAATTGAATTAACCTTATCGTAGGTTGAATTGATTCTATCCCAAATCATATTGATATATCCCATTCTCTTGACTATCTTCCATAGTATATTACCGAAACCCATTTCGCCGTCTTTTTCAAGACTTTCACCACGTTTTGTTTTAAGAAAATCGTATATGCGTTCGAGTTTTTTACTATATTTCTCACATTTAACGCAATCAGTCTCGCTATCTATTTTATCACAGAGTTTTTCTATCTTGGTTATTATTTTAGCCGCGACTTCCCTTACATAGTTGGGATTTTCCTCCATATCCTCAAGATTAGCGGGTTCTTTAACCCATTCATTGGTATTGATTGAATACACACCACTGCTATCTGAAGGATTGTTTACGTCTTCAACAAACATTTCGACAGGATAACCGAATATTGTAAGTTCGTCATGATTTTCCGACCATTCATCCCTTTTGCTTTTGAAATATTTCTCGACAAAATCGGTTTTATCGGAAATATCACTATAATCCATAATAACATGGACGTCTATGTCAGAATATTCACTCCAGTTATAGTTTGCCATTGAACCTGTGAGGACTATGTCTATTGGTTTAGCCCATTTTATATTCAATGTCTTTATGAAATCATCTGTCAAATCAAGAAGTTTCAATCTTACCCTAGAGTCTAGTTTGCCATTCAGCCAAAGATGTGGTTCCAATTCGTCTTTCACCTCAAATTGTTCCATATTGATTTCGGAAGAATCAATTTCATCCACACTCTCAGTAAGTCTGGTTAACTGTTGTTTTGATATGTAGTACGTCTTATTCATCGTTTTCAACATTAAGTTCTTCAGAACGGAAATATGCATCGTCAATCATAACTTTGCTATTGCGTGTGTCAACATAGTTATTAAAGTCGTCCTCGTCCTTTTTGGTATTTATTTTGTCGGCAATTATCTTTGTCATTTCAAGACCTTTCTTTGTACCTGCAAAAACATTCTGCAAGTAGTAATTGAAGAGTTCGGGGTTCATACTTGCCACGGTCATGATAAAGAAGTTTGGTTCAATTTCTGCCAAATCAACACTACATTTATCGCATACCGCAACAATACGTTCCCAAAGCGGAAGTCCTAGTCTCATATCCCATCTATCCGCTAGTCTGAAATCGGATTTTTTTAAAACATATTCGGCTTTATTACGTCCGTTAGGCAATCCGTGCGCACTTGCAAGTTCAAGCACACCTTTAATACATTCCATCAAAAGGTATTGGAATGTAATTCCCCTTGCGATAATTCTAGGGACGTTTTCCTCTCCGCTCATATAAACATCAACCTTGCTATCGGCGTGTTGTTCTTTTTTCAATGTAACCGCAGTTTTTAAGTAAATGTCAGCCTGAATGAGTTTCATGAATTTAATATAGAGTGGTACAAGTTCAGGGTTTATCTTTGAAACCTTTTCTAAATATGATGTAGTATTTATCATATAATATAGACCAGCACCACTTACCAAAGCGTTCACCATTCTTCTTTTATATACTTCATCAGTCAATTCTTTCATGTCATCAATATCATCGAACTCATAATCATCTGTCGGTTCTGGTGTTTCACGATGGTCTGTTACATCAATATTCTCTTCAATACCAACATCAATATCAACAGTATCGTCGGGTATACAGAATATTTCGGTTGTAACACTATATGCTAGGTCGGTTAACGCGCCAATATTAGGTTTTTCTAATTTTCTAATATTGTCAATCGTATTTGCAAATTCAGTTTTGAATTCATCAGTCGATGATATACCACATTCATCAATAACAGCCTGAAATTTATTTGAAATGAGTTTGATTATAAATTTCTCCTCGTCGTCAGGCGGAAATGATGGATGGTCACCAAGCGATGTTTTGCAATCCCTCAATGCGGTTAATATATTCTTTGGAAGTTTTGTCATTATTACATCTTTCTTATGAAATTTCTGAAACTAACCTCTCTTGAGTTTTCTCTAAGGAACTTTACACGTTTCTTCAAGATTTCCTCTTTACTTATTACGTTTTCATTCATTGATGTCGTCACTTCAGTCTCTTTGCCATTTATATCGGCGGTTGCCCCTATTTTTAAGTCTGGGTCGGAAGTGTTGATATTGTTCTGTTTGGCCAACTTTTCAGTATCCTTAAGCGCATTAAGTGGGTTAGACTTGTCTGCACTTGTGGGATTGGTCTTTGTGATAGTCAAATCATTGTTAGGGTTGTTGTCGGTAATTGCTGTATTTTCTTCTAAGCATTTGCCTGACATCAAATATTCATATTGCGATTCTGTTATTTTAAATGTTCTCTTCATATTGGTAAAAGTTTTATATTATATAATTATGGAGAATTATTTAATTTTTGCGTTCTTCTTCTATCTTCTTTTTCAATTGTTCGGCAATCGAATTAAGTTCCTCGTTCACTAGGAACGTCTTATTAAACAATGGTACATTTTCAAGTACTAATTCCTTATTGTTTTTTCTCTTTTCCTCAATAACTATTTTTTTGTGCTTGTTCAATTGTTTCTCCATTGTTTCCATTAGTGTATTGGGTTCGCCACCGCCTCCTTCTGATTCAGGTGCAGCACCACCTTGTTCGGGTGCACCACCACCTTGTTCGGGTACCCCACCCATATCTTCATTGGCAGTATCACCTAATTCCATTTCACCTTCAGCACCACCAATTTCTCCACCTTCTCCGCCAAAATCAAGACCTCCACCGAAGCCTCCACCACCACCGAAGCCTCCGCCATCTGGTCCACCTTCTTCGCCACCTTGCTGACCTTCTGGATATTCAGCGCCTGGTTCGCCATATATATTATCTACTGAATCAAATATGCCAGTACGTTTAATAATTGCGGGTGTTTGTAGTAGTTCCTGGCTAAGTGCTTTTTCAAGTCTAAGTTCATTCCAATTTTCTTCTATTTCCTTTTCAGACCAACCCATAATCTCTTTCCATGCACGTGTCATTGACATCACAGGAATACCGCCACCTGGGTCTGAAACAGCATCTTTAGCCGTCTGTATCTTCTTTGACATATTTTCAATTTCAAGCATTTCTGCCTGCGCTGACGGGTTATTCATTGAAAGGCTGAAATTGGTAAGTTCGTCAACGAAACCTAACATATAAAGGTGTATAATACAAACTTTGTTAAGTTCGAGAAGTGCCATTTGCTGTATTCTATTTACAGTTCTGGTGAATCTCACATCAAGCAATGAAAGATTCTTACCTTCACCCTTTTCTTGTTCAAAGTTAAGAAAGGACTTTGGAACTCTTAACGCAGTACAAAGTTTGTTCTCAACGAACTTTATATCATCCATTGCGGTTAGGTTTTGTGCTGCTGGTAGTGTTTCTATAGGACTTGGTGCACCATCTTCTCTTACGGGGATAAAATAATCCTCGTTCTGGTTCATTACATTCTTTCTTAAATCCAACATGCCCGTTTCTGGGTCAATTACTGGTGTACGTTTGAATTCATTTGCAATGTTGTCAACATAAGCAGGTACATCTTCATCATCTATTGCCCCTACATTGATTTTGTATACACGCCTTTCGACTGACCTTTCAAGTCTATAAAGTAACATCATATCTTCCATCATGGAAAGCATTCTCCAATGTCTTCTAGCCTTATTAAGTATACTACAACCGAACGGAAGGAATATTGAATCATAAAGTAGTCTAAAATGTGCAATTTGCCAGTTTCTATATGGAGTAAAATCGTTTTTACCTACCCATACGAATTTGGTTGTGTCGGGTTTATCAGCATCAAGGTCGGATTGACCTGCCGAGAAATATGAAATATAAGGATTATCACCATCATTCTCAAACCTCTGTATTTCATAAACAGGTAGTTGTTTCCATCCTAATATTCCATTTTCAGTGTCGATATTCAATAACATAAATGTATTACCATACTTACACATGCTACGTATAATCATTGGTAACATTATATTGATTGAAAGTCTATTAATAAGCAAATCTGAAAGTATTGATTTGATGCGGCTTGACTTGGAGTTTATATTAACCATAAACCCGCTATTGGGTGTATATGTTGATTCTTCAGAAAATATATCAAGTGCGGTACCAATTTCAGGAAACCCATCCATAAGGTCGGCATCCCTATACATCATCTGTACGTTACTCACTCCAGCAAGCGATTGCATCGAAATATCATACTGAGCACGTTTCCATTGCTTGGCCAACAAATGTTGTTGTTTTAGTTCAAGTCTTTTTCTTTCATAATCAGCCTTGTTATTGGTAGTGTAAAGTATATCTTTACTATCAAGGTTATACTTGTTTACTCTCGGTGTTGATGAATAGTTAACTGGGATGTTAGGTGAATTCCCGAACGTTCCCGAAAGTTTTTGGAATATTGTAGGTCTAACATTATTTGCCATGTTTTGAAATTTTTATATATTAATATAATCTTTTTGTTTGTTTTTTGCAACGTTTGTTCTCAAGTGCTATGCGATATGTTTTACCAAGAAGTTCGTCATACAATTCTTCGGCTATTTCATAATCGTGACTATTTTTGAAATATAGGTAATTTCCACCTCCAGATATTCTATTACCAATCTGAAATTTAACACCCATTTCTTTCAAACCATTAACCATTGCATTTATTACACCTGAACCGACAGGAAGCATCATATCATAGTCGCGCTTGAACATGTCTGCGAACATACCTTCATCAACAGCTTCCATAATTACTTGTCTAACAATTTTTTCAGCCCTTGTCATATATAGTTATCGTTTAGTTTTGTTATAACCGCCGAGCATTAGCATAGCCGCAAGTTTTTTATTCTTTTCTTTCTCCATCGCTCTTGTTGAATATAATGGAAACATATGTCTTACATCGCTCATATTAATATTTTTTTTATTTTCCATACTATTTTCGCGAATCATTGTATTGACATTGTTTCTCCATGAACGGCACATTGCTTTATCTCTTGCTCTTAATTTATCATTCTTAATCATATAGTATTGTAATACAAACAATCCCATTGACAAACATGTAAGGCTATCATCATGACAACCATCCATATGGTCAGGACGTCCGTTCTTCCAAATCCAAGTTTCCATCTCAGAAACAACCCTCATACTCCTAACACGGAATGAGTTTTCTTTAAGCATGGCAACAAACCCCGAAATTGATTGGATTCTCACAGAATTGGTTCTAAATCCTGGAAGTTTATCAGTGTCTTTAATCTTGAATTTAGCATATGCTGTTTGTGCTGTATATGTTTTAAGCGAAGGTTCGTCATAATAAAGGTTAGGGTATTTCAATGCCATAAGTGCAAGAACCGCGGCATCACCATAACCGCCGATACATTCAACAACAACCAATGCGTCATTATACATTCTACCATATTGGTTAATCATTTCACCAACTTCATCGCCTGTGCGTTTACCATAATATTCAAGTACTTGATTAAAATATGGCATTCCTTTATCATCAACAGCATCAACATCTATTATTTCAATTGCAGTTCTATCATCACTTGCACCAGAACTAATATCACAAGCACATATATACCTATGTCCAGGAATAGGGTCTTCCCAAATCCAAGTTTCACTCATTAATGGGTCTTGTAATGGCCAATCTTCTGGTAATTCCTTTACATTTTGTTTTAAATGCGCCTCAATAACATCAGGTGGTATAACATTGTCAGAAGAACCGAGAAATGAAACGTTCAATTCCTGAGCGATTTTCATCTCATCATTATTAAACGTCTTACACATTTCGGTATACCATGGACTATTGGGCGTCCATCCATCACTTTCGAGTGTTCTCCATCTATTTTCATTATATTCAATATCACCCCTTTCATTTATAACTGGGTCGTATTGAATTTCAATCTCACCCGTTTCTTTATTCTTTTTAGTCCAGAATAGTTTCCTATTATATCTAAGGTCTTGGAACCATTTGAATTCTACAGGATGATAATTATTCTCACCTTTTAATGCGTTATTATATGTTTTATAATAAAGGTGGTCTTTACCATTAGGGGTTGATACCATTATGATTTTTGCGTCACGAACAGATGCTGTTGCTGCAACTGCTTGTGCATATACTGTAATACCATTCTGAATAAATGCCGCCTCATCGAATATTAATATTGAAACTGCTGAAATACCACGGGCAGCATTTTCACCACTAGACCTTGCATGAACGGTACAACCATTAAACAATTCAAGTTTAGCCTTGTTGCGAGCGGTATATATTGACTTTTTGTTTTTGATATTCTTGGGGTCAGGTGAATAATAATCAGAACCCCACATCCATCTTGGTACTTGGTCTAGAAATGTTGCAATCTTTTCAACTAATTGCTCTGATATATCAAGTTTATTACCAATACATAACACAGTTTCGGGTGCTTTTCTACTTGCAAATACTATCTGACCTGCAATCCAAGCCGCTGACACAGTGGTAATACCCGCCTGTCTATGCTTTATTGCTATTGTATTAGGATAGTCTACGAGGCTACGTAAGAATTCTATCTGACGCGGAAACAAACGGAAAGCCACCTCTTTGCGTTCGTCTGCATTGAAGGTGGACAAGTAAGTTTCAATAAAATACTGACGTGTCTTGTCTTTTGCGCATTTTATGAATTCATCATGTTTGCTATCCATTGAAAAAAATCTGATTTCTAATAAATATCATTGAAATCAATTTATTCTCACCGAATTGGAAAGCATCTTGTCAAGGTCAGTTGCGAGTATTCCTCTATCATTACTATTAAGACATGGTGGAAGCATTGCATATGGGTGTGTATGTGCGTTGAATATCCTAACAAACTCTTTGAGGAAATCTACTAGTAAATCACCATAAGGCAGTTTATGTGCTTTTTCCATTATCGAACTAAGTTCGGTGTTCGTAATCAACTCATTCTTATCACCCAAGGCAAACTTGTCAGGTGAATCATGTGAAAGAATATTTATCCTATCTGCCACAATGTTAACACAACTATTATAGTCCTTGTTTTTATCGTCTCTATACTTTCCGTATTTCATCTGAACATATCCGAGGTCATTGTTGTTGAAATCTAACGAATTTATAATATCATTTTCATTCTTAGTAAACCCTACCCTCATTCTAACCTCGTTATCTTTCAATACCACATCGGCATTATTCCTACCTCTTAATGCAATATCGTCGATTTTAGGGATACTACCTTCAGTTTCAGGTCGCATTGACGGTGCAGGCATTGGCGATAATACTTGTGTGCCATCCATCAGACTTTTAGCACTTGTCTTGAAGGAATCGCGATTCATCATATAATCTTGCGATATAACTGGACCAATATAATATCTCTGTCCTTTTACACCACCGATTTCCTCAAGTAATATTAAGACGCACTCACCAACCTTTGGTACAACGTGAACCATTTTTGGTAACAATGGAAAACAATATGGAAGTTTCTCACTCCTTATTGTGTTTGTAAGGTTATCAATTTTCTCATATTCATCCACCCCAGGTATGAACACTTTGATTCTTTGACCTTCATTAGGGTCATCCACTGAAACGACTTCACAAAGTCTTATTATATATTTGTCACTAATTTCCATTATTATTTACTGTTTTTCCAATTCTCTTATTGTATTCAGTTTCTGCTTCAATATATTCGTCAGATAATTTCTTCAGTCGAGACATACATTCCTCTACATACACCCTACAATTATATTTTTCTTCGTTGTATGTCTTCTCAGTTTTTTCCATGAATTCTTTCAATTCATTATTTGTGGCCATTTTAAAATCCATAGCATTATATTTTTACGCAGTTATTCCGTCCATAGGTATTAATGTTGTATTACTACCAGGCACCGTTGTTTCTCCAATTATACATTCAAATTGGATTGCTCCGTTGTCAATGACACATTTAGCAACACCATATTCCTTTATATGTTTAACGGTCTCTTCAGCGACGATACGCCAAAATCTATTATTAATGTTAGGTATACCACATGGATTCATATCATCCGTAACTTCCTGTCTTGATATTATATTACTTGTCAGAGCCATCGCAGATAAGCCTGACCTTGACTTTATTTCACATAATAATAATATTGGTGGTATCTTCTGAATAGGCATTGTTGCTTTTTCAAAAACACCATTTATCTTTTCTGCTAATCTTTGTACCCAACTACTCATGACTAATTATTGAACAATACCATCCATTTTGAAAGGCGCGACATTAGTTCCTGTACCGATTATCGGTCCACCAGTGTTACCACCACTTATTGTAACATTCAGTCCTCCAACATTCATGGCACAACTTACAACCGAATGTTCTTTTATCTCCTTTACAATCTCTTCACATCCAATCACTATTGATTGTAGTATTTTATTATCACTTCCGTCTGGGTTTTTATCGGTCGGTATACCAGCCTCAGGCAATCTTCTTATAATTGCACTTGCAAGTACCATTGCAGACAAGCCAGGTCTGCTTTTTATTTCGCATAATAACAATATAGGTGGTATACTTGGCATTGGTTTTCTTGCCAAAGCAAATAGTTTATTGATTTTATCACCTAATCTTTGTGTCCAACTTGCCATGATATTACAATTTTAGCATTTATCATCCGATGTTGGCTCGCTTTCAGTTTCATATATGTCCGCATAGTCAACATTATCCATATTCCAATCATTAAGCCCAAGTCCACTGAATTTTATACAATTGATACAACTTGCAAGTAAATCCTTATAATATTGGAATTGTTCTAATGTAAGTTTTGCTGACAATCGTTCAATAATGTCAGTGATTTTGGACATAACCTCTTCTGATATAAGGTCTAGTAACTTGTCTCTCACCACCCTAATGAGTTGTACAAACAAATTCTTATTCAATTTCATAAAGGTGGCAATATCAAATTGTGGGTTATTGTCCCCCATTATCTTGAGGTTTGTTGCAAGTAGCATATATATTTTTGGAGATATGATTGAACGTACAAGAACATATGCTAATTTGGTCATGAAATTTTCAAAAAATGAAATGTCAAACTTCACATCAAACTTATTTTCAAGATTGGTGCTAAATAATGTAGCACATGCAGTATTCAACGCACCTTCAATGGCGCTTTGAACGTCCTCTTTTGATGCGGATTCGCTTATCATGTTAAGACTTTCCATAATGGATTCATAATCAATAATACGTCCATTACCATTCTTATCGCCATATATACCAATCTTTTGTAATTGTGATGCTTCCAACATGTCATTGTATTCGTCATTTGTGAAACTGAAGAAACAATCATTAACATATGTATCGTCGGATTTTACAATATCTACAACCATACGCTGTACTTCATTCTGAATCATCTTTTCAGTAATTGAAAACGACATGTTCGTTGTCATACATTCAGTAATAGCGTCAATTAGTTGTGCTGTTACTACTTTCTCATCGAACAATTTCACTGATTCGACATAATCATAATTAAATTGTAAAAGTGTCTTGCGATAATAATAGTTGTATTCTACTGGTCGGTATTCTGGTGTATGTTGACTTTCTTCGTTATATGCAATTTGAGTTGTGCGTTTTTTATTATCCTTTTCAATTGCGATACTGCTATCCCAAATTAATTCGCTAATGCGAAGTTTGCTATAATCTTCATTTCCCTCTAACCCTGCAAGACTAGGAAGGAATAAAAATCTCTCATTATTTTCGTTTGTAGTTACAATACTACCAATCTTGTCTGCTATACTAAAAAGAACATTGCTTCCGTTTGTTTGCCCCTTTATACCATCCTGAAGAAGTTTAATTTTCCTTTTGTCGCTTTCACAATCTAGCATGAATTCATGCAGTTCATTACTTGTGAAATTATTTCTATAGTTCTCACCACTCATAAAAGAACTGTTAGTTTCATTGGCGAATTTTTTAGTCTCAACTTCGTCAATTTTACTAATAAGAAGTAATGTTTTATTTTGTAATTCTTTAAGGAGGTTTAAACGCAGTTTAATATCATTTCTATCACCAGTCTGAGTGTTATCATCAATCTTCGCAGTATTTCCGATAAACATATGAAGACAATTATTGTAAGGAACTTGCATATTCAAAGCAAATCCCTCAGCATCTTTCAAATTACTTGCTCTATCAGAATATTCAAGTGTTACAACACCATCGGTTCGTCTCTGCTTACAATTTCTTGATGCAGGACGCGGGTCGCCATTTTTTGCCATTTTCTTGAGCCTATTAGTCCCAAGCCAAACCGCTCTATCCTTTGTACAATTCTTTACATACCATACGAATGCATTAAAATCCTGTGCATTTAGTAAATCTTCTGCATCAGTATATTCATCACACCCGAAATAAAGAAATTTTCCTGGTTCAGCATCGTAATAAGATATACCAGTTTTTGAACTAATAGGTGAATATGCCATCATTCCGATTAAGTCTAATGACCTTAAATTGAAAACCAAACCTTTTCTCAGTAGTTCATATGAAATAAATGGATTAACACTACATGACAATATGCTTTTTATATGGGTTATAAGTGCAGTTTTTACTGCTGGTTCAAGTGTACTTACTGCACTTATTATACATTTACTTAAGAATGTTACAAGTCCATCATACCCTTTAGTACGCTTTAGCAAATCCATAAGGTATTCAAAAGGATTTACTGACATATTCGATGAAATGTCAATATTTGTGGTATTGAGTTCGGGCAGTTTATCCAATAAACATATTGCACTATCAATACTTGCTAGTGATTTATCCTTTATCTCCTTAATGTTTGCCATTGTATATGTGTTTTACTTTTTTAAATGATAAACGTCAACTTTCTTACCCGTTGAATCACTTGATGGTTCGGCATCGTTTATTCTATCCAATATATTACCCCAGTCTCCTACATGTTCACTTTCATCAAACGTTTTCTTAACATTACCTTCATATTTGATAACTTCATTCAGAACCTTTGCAATGTCTAATTTAGTGTTGATTGCTTTATTCTTGTTTGATATATAATCATTCATTGCCTTGGCATATTTTACCTTACCATCCATAATCTCATCATTCAATTGGACAGAACTTGAAAGTTTATTCATTTGGTTTTGTACCTCTACAATATTCTTACAAGCCTCGTCATATAATTCTTGTAGGATTTCCTCAAGGTTTGCTTTGGAGTTGATTTTTATTTTGATTTTCTTTGCTACCTGTCCCATAGTAATAATGTTTACTATAATAATTAGTCTTATTTTTATTTTTCAACTAAGAGTGGAATTCAATAAACCTCACTTTTATGTTTTTATATAATTCCTTGTATTTTTTCATCGCTTTCCTTACTTCATTGGTAGTTAACAAGGTATTCTCTTTGAGGTAATAAAGTACATTTGTCTTGTTGTATTTCTTTGTTTCATCACCATCAAAATTGTCAAAAACCTCTTCCCAATGTAGTAATAATTCACGCAAAGCATTACCAACTTTTCTTTCGTTGTCTGTAAGCGTGGTTTTTCTTTCGAGATATGCCTGAAGTTTGTCGCCAAGGACTGAAATTAATTCCCTATTGAAACTCTGTACTTCATTCTCGTGCTGGTCGCTGATTCGTGTATCAGGGTTTCGGTCATTATAGATGTTTTCGTATGACGAGAGTTTTGAATCTTTTCTAGTATAGTTAGACATCTTCAAAACTAGATAATTCTTACAAATAGTTCCACAATACGAATAGGCTTTCTTGTTTTTGCTCGGTTTAAAATGATTCACCTTGGTAATAAGGAATGAAAGCACGTCGTTAAACGTGTTTTCATATTCCTCATTAGGTGTCGATAGATTGTATCGGCGAATTATACATTCAACCATTTTGGATAAAGCAGGGTAAAGTATGTTGTTGAAAATCCCGCGTTTTTCAAAAGGGTCGGTTGTTTCAATGTATTTCCTGAATGCCTCCTCTTCAAAACTATCAAAATAATAGTTCTTTTTCTTTTCAGAATCACTTTTGGGTTTCCGACCTCTCTTCTTAGGAGTGTTTTCAACATCTAGTGCTGTAATACTATTTAACTTATCATTCGCATTGTTATCCATAAAAGGTTAGACATAATCCTACTTATTTTACTTCCTCAGCTTTTGCTTTAGAAATTCCCTTATTTCTATCTTCCTGGTACTTATATTCCCTATTTGCAAGTTCAAACCACTTAGGTATCTCCTCATTAGGTATAGTCTTCATATATATGTCAGTAAGACTACCCTCACGACCAATTGTATGAACATAACCTTCCTTTGGCACTATCATGACACCAAGTTCCTTTTTAGTCATTCTGAGAAGCAATTCATAATTGAATGCGATTTTTATCGATGATTTGAAACCGCCAACCGCAATAAAATCTTCGGAACTAATAATACCACCAGTCAAATTGAAAGTAGAACAGTTCTCTAGACATTCAAAATCGATAAAACCAATTTTCTTTGAGAATGAACCAGCAAGTGGAAGTTCGTTGCCATACTGCCATTGGTCACCGTTTCCATTATGAATAATATTAACTGGTAGGAAAACGCTCACGTTCTCGTTGCTATAATAATAATCTGACGCCATTTTAAACCACTTGGTTCTATATGTATCGTCATATTCGAGAATACTAAAGTATTTGAATTCGTTCACCAAGTTCTTTACTGCAAAATTGATTTGGGAACAGAAATCAGTCTGACCTTCGTTTACCAAATATCCGCAATCTTCCTTATCCTTTGAAAAATCCTCAATTTTTCCAAGCAATTCCTTAGGAACGACATATTTTACAATAAGTTTCCCATCACTATACAACTTACGACATTCAACTACACTGTTATAAGATTCAGTCATAAGTGCAATATCCTTTTCGTCAATTTTGTGCATCGGCACAATCACTACTATATTACCAAAACTCATATTCTAACCCTCCATGTTATTGTCCTTGTTATCACTCAATGCAACTGCTTTAATATTTTCAAGTTCATTGACTCTGTTGCGGATTATACCATCCACTAGTTCAGTCAAATTCATGTCCCATTGTTCTTTAGTATACATCTTATTTGTTTCTTCCATTGCATCAGTCAATTCTACAGGAATTTCATCATTCATCCATGAACTGATGACATTCTCAAGTATTGATGGTACGTCATTGATGTTGTTAAACCAAATACCATTGTCTCTCAATGTATCATCTTTTATCATCCATTCTGGAATATCCTGTGGTACTTTACCGATTACAATGTTATTACACCTCATAGCTTCTAATGGTGCATAACCGAACGGAGTTTCATCATCAACCCAGACCATAATAGCTCCGTCTTTGAGCATGTCCGAATATTCACTCTGTGAATAACCTCTCAAATCTCTGAAAGTCACAAACTGCAACCATGGATGTTTCCAATAGAAAGGCTTTATAATACGGTTTACGTCCGACTGTTTCTTTGAAACGATGTTTACTACTAGATTCTGTGGCTTTATCGGTTTACTGAAACACTCCTTGATGTACGGATTAAGTACTTGACAACGAGTATATGGGAATATTGAATGTATAAGGTCAGCCTGTTTCTGTGTGCTAGCAATTACATCACATATACCATATGACGCCCACTGGTCACCAAACGGGATAAACTCACTAACATAGTCATAGTTCTGCAAAATAACAAAACGTTTGCATGGAATATTATGTTTATAAGTCTGTCTCATTAACGACGAGAATGCTTCTGGGATAAACAGAAAATCAGACGGAGCAACAACCCATTGTTCCTTTTGAATATTCATATGTGGAAGATTTGCATATTCCTGTCCAAGCCATTCACCCACACCAGTAAAAACTCTTGACTGGTCGATTGGCTTACCTTCTTTTGTAAGTTCTTCAATCTCTTTTTCCGTATATTCCTTGTCAATCTGGTATATCATTGTAACATCATACCCGCGCTCCTTCATCGACAACGCCATTTGGTAGATGTATGACATACTGCCATTAGGTACATTCTTTGAATCGACAACAAAGAAGTACCATTTATTCTTTTTTTCATTAATCTCGTTGATAGCCTTTTCTATACGCTGTACAACTACTTCTTTCTTTTTATTACTCATCTTCGTCTTCGTTTATTTCTATGATAATTCCACTGTTAAGCAATGTATTGAATGCTAGCATCTGTCCAAAATGCATCTCGTTGAAATTATGTATAACAACCGCCTGTCCGCTTGAATCTGGAACTGGCGTTACTAAAATATTCAACAAATTTTTCAATAAATCATACTTTACATTGGATACAACTTCGTTACAATCACCTTTACTTTCAGTCGTTTCCTTTGTAACCAACCTAAGGTCGCTTTCAGGTTTACCAGTCTTCTCATTGTTAAGTAACTGATATGTCTCCGATTTAGTAACCTCATTAGAACGATTGCTAATCATAAACCTTACACAAGCGTCAAGGTCAATAGCAAATAATCGTCCTTCAAATTCAATTAATCCGTCCATATTTTTATTCATTTTCGATTAATTTAATTAAAGTTTCATTTTCGTCCTGCATAACATCCATAAATGTTTTGAATGTATGCTCTGCTTCAACATTCTCATTGTACGGCGTTTCAATTTTTATTACACTCTTACCCTCTGGTACGTTTGCAATAAGATTTGGATTTGCTGTAATAAGCACGTCACATCTATCCCAAATTGTCATCGAATCAACTGGAAAATAATATTCTCTTTGTCTGATGCCGTGTGCTGCTAGGAATGATAATGTCGACTGTATAGTCAAACCCATCTCAAACGGGCTAACAATAATAACTTCGGGTACTTCGTCTAAGTCACCAAGGACATTCATTATCCAGTTATTCATTACACCTGTAAGTTTTGGGTCGCACATTTCTGCTCTAGCATAAAGTTCATACGGGTAATCGTAATATCTGAAAGATTCGTACTCACTCTTACTTAAAAACGGAAAAACCTTTGAATAGTCAAAATTGGTTATATCTTTGTCTTCAAGTTCAAGGTCATGGTCAATAAACTTCTTGTAAATAACATTAAATTGGTGTGAAAACGCCCTAATAACGTCATTCAAATCAATCGCAATCACTTTCTTCATTGTTATATTCCTTTCTTCTAAGTTTTATATTCTTCATCTTATTCAATTTGCCCATAATGGTCTTATAAATTTCACTGAATTTCTCCTCACTCTCCTCGGTTGTGTCTTCAGTCATCAGACTTTCCAACTTCCTAGTGTTTACCCATATATATGTGTTTCTATTCGAGACAAGTTCAAGAGTGTTGAAAGTTAGACCTTGTGCAATACTATTGGCTTCCATATCAGTTCTCTCCACCGAAACTATTTTTATGTGTATGTCCTCACTAGCCAGATGGTAACACTTGCCGATATAGTTCTTACCAATATTCTTATAGTCCTTATGTGCAATTTTGTTGTATTCTGAGTTGAGACGTTGTAGGACGAAGTTAAGTTCGGATATTTTATTCTTAACTCCGTTCATGCGTTTTTTCAGAGATTCAACTTTCTGCGTTTTTACCATTTTTGTTAGAATTGTATGCTTATTTCTTCTCCGTTATCGTCTGTTATAATAAGTCTCGGATATGTATATTCAAGATTAGCCTTAAAGCCACATTCGCAGTCATAACGACAAATTTTTTCATGTGTAAACGGATTCCACATTACTGGGAATTCTGAAACAATTTCCTTACCACAATGGGGACAGTATGCCCTTTTTAGTGTAATATTTACATTTTCAATCTTTGTCTTTCCAGTCTTATTGAGACTATCTTCTGAAATCTTGATATAAGTCTCATCAAAAGCCGCCTTGGTCTTCGCCATATCATTCTCAGCGTCTCTCAATTTTTTGAGTTCCTTCTTGTATCGTTCTACCTCTTCATGACTGAAATCTTCCTCGTTAACACCTTCAGGCATCAAATCATTTTCGTTCTTCTTGTCCTCTTCGAATTGTTTTTTGTACTGGTCTAAAATACTCATTGTGTATAAATTTTATTTGTTATAATAATATAGTATAAACCATTATAGTTTTCAACTATTTCGCTAAGATTTTTTCTTCTCATATATTGATTTTAATTCACCAAGTTTCTTGTTAAGACATTCCCGACACAATTTCTTTCCGAATGTCTGTTCTGACATTTCCAGGTCCATATATTCGGTTATACCTTCGTCACTTGCTTCATCACTAGCATCCATATTATCAATAAGACTAGTGTCATATGTAACTTCCTTACCACATTCCGAACATACATATTTCTTTATTACGGGCGCACCTGTAACATCAAGAACTAGTTCTTTTGGTTCGTTGTTTTTATATTTATCATCCATCTCTTTGCAATAATACTGGTCTGTCATATCCTTTATTTCTCCAGTGAGTTTGCAACTGAAACGTAGTATATAACTACCATCAAATTCCTTAACACTAATGAATTCAAAGTCTTCCAAGTCAAAGAACATCATGTCTTCTTGTCCATATGCATTGTTTGTAATGAAAGATACAAAATCGAATTTCAAAATATCAGACCTCTTCTTATCATCTCTTATATGTTCAACTTCTCGAACAAACGCTTTTGATTTTACATCTTCTCTATTGAAATATTTGGATATATAGAAGTCGGCAATAAGATTATCTTCGCTTTCCTCCATTATAATCAATTTTGTTGTATATTCTTCAATTCTAAATCTCGGTATAAAACCATTCTCCCTTGAAACCATTATATGATATTCAACAGGTTTTCTATCCTTACAATCCAGACGTTCCAATGATTCTAGTATTGTTTCATTCTTGGCAAAATTCGGTTGGATGACTATAAGTTTGAAATTATCTGAATTTTCATAACTTATAATCTTACTATCGACTTTATCCCTCTTGCTTGTTAAAAATGGTGAATAATATTCAACCGATTTCGCCTCTCTATCAACTCTATAGGTTCTATAGCGTAGTTCCTTTACTGCTTGTGTTATTTCGCCTCTAAGTAATGCGCGTGACACTCTATTTTCTGTTACTTGTTCTTCTATGCCACTATCTACATCATCATGTAGGTTGGTTGCTTTTAAAGTCGCTTCCTCTGTCCTTTTCATACCGAAAAATAGTGACGTAAATGCGATTCTTAACCATCTCCATAGTTTTTTCATACTCTATATCTTTTTGTAGAAAAATATAGGAAATGTATTAATTAAAAACAAGTCTATATATAATGGATTTCAATTATTACCCTCTTACTTCTATCTTCGGGATTGAATAATAATATTTCATAGAAACAATCGTCTTCTAAAAACGATTTACCATAATTAGTAATTCCGATATGTGTAATGTTTTTTACCTTAATATCCACTCCGTTATTAAAAGGTCTAATTAAATAAACTTTTCCATTAATAACAATAACTTTTCTTTGATATAGCACAATGTTACCATCACGGTCTATCCGACTAGTCTGAATGTAATACTCACCATCAAGCGGATTAAATGACACATTAAGTGCAGGGTCATCTGTACTACCCACCATAAAATATTCTTTTATGCTTTCAATTTTAAAACGTCCTCCAGGCGCATTACTTGAAATTTCAATATCAAGAGTTTCACTACTACAAGCAGTTTGCGGAAGTAATGTATTGAATGTATACTGAAAATGATGTTCATCTTCTACTATTATGGGTATTTCTGTATTGTTACAATCATTAAACTTTACACTATTTATTGTTAAACCATATTCACATGGGTCTTGAATTGTAAGTATGTCTATCCTAACTGATGCGTCAAGTGAATGTTTTATAGTAATTCTACCATTTCGTTCAATTGTCGTGGTGTTTTCATTTGAAACTATCCTAATATTATTACGCAGTCTCTCCATTACTAGAAAACCACTCTCATTCTCAATATTAAACGAATTATTGCTCTCACTACCATCAACAATAACTGACAATACAATATCTTCTATATTTTCTGGAAATATTAGGTATTTTACAAAGTAGATATAATCATCACTTCCATCAACCCTAACATACGATGGGGAGTTCTCATATATATCACCTTCTCCATATACCTCTCTGAACTCATTATCACTATGGAATGCATTAACTCCATAAACCCAAATATCTTCTAATACTGTAATATTTTCAACATATGAAAAATATACACCATTATTAATATTATTTATTCTATATCCTAATGTGTGAGACATTTATTACGGATTTGGGAATTGTGGTGTTTCGGTATTGTCATCATCACTTAATACTGACACTGATATTGGAACTCTAGCCCATTGTGCAGTGAAATTCATATCATCATTTATAAAAACAGTGTCACCAGCATTATAAGTATTATAACCATCGCTCCATCTTACGAAGACTAAGTCAGTTACTGGTTCACCGCCAATAGTTGGTCCAGTCGGAACAGGCATTACATAAGGAGTACTTACCCAGTAATAAGGATTAGCCTGAGTATATGATACAGGGGTTTCAATTGCAATGTGAATTGATGGGTCGTCTGGGTCATCACCACCACTAAAACCCACCTTATAACGTAATCTTTTTACTAGGTCTTCCACCGTTATATCATACCCTACAGAAATATCTTCCAAAGTCGCAGTTATTTGTGCTCCTGGATACAACTGTTTATTAAGACTACCAGCGCATTCGTTTCCAATATTTGTTATTACTTCGTCAATTACATTCGAACCATTACCACTAATTAACCCATAATTCATTCCGTATCCATTCTTACAAGTACAAACTATCTTGTATGAGTCTCCTTGATTATAAGTTCTTGAAGTTACTATTTGTGCCATATCTTATTAATTTTTCGGTATTATTGTAAATGATGGTGTGAATATGTTAGTATCATCAAATGTGAGTGATATTACAAGAGGTACTATTTTCCCAAATACCACTTCATAAGTATCCGAACATACCATTTCAGGTAATTCATATCTACCATCAACTATTCTCAATGATGGTAAAATATTTTCACCATTTCTTAAAATCTGCGATACATAATTCAAAGGAGGAGTCATAACTTCCATAAAAAGTTGGTCGCCCTCTCTTATAAGGCGTCCGTCAATTTCAACTCCGTCGGAATCATACAATTTTATATATTCACAATTTATCATTGAAATTACAATTATATAAAATAAGTATTATTCATTTCTAATTTGATGGATATTTCTTGTATGCATAAACATTTATTGTGTTTCTGCTGTCAACTGTCACGGGTTCAAGTTTTCCGACCTTTACACCGTAAGCGTATGGAACATTAATTTTTACATCGTTTTCGGCGGGGTATTGGTCTGTATTATTTAATTCGTAGTTAGTTAATATTATGAATGAATTACTGCGTGGTTCTGAAATGTCTCTCCATACAAATGTATTTGCGTTATCATTGGTAAAATTGATTGTTTGAGCGAGAATGCCTATACAATTATCTGTATTTGCGTATTGGATATTTTGTCCACCAAAATCCAAGGTTGCTGCAACAACACTACCATTTACCACCTTTATATCACCATTTATTGATAAACTTGTGGTTGATGTTGACACATTCGACATCGAATAGTTACCATTTATCTGTATATTATTTGCGCCTAAAACGCCATTCCATAACACATTCCCATTTATTCGTAAATTTGTCGTACCTGTTCTCGTTATAAAGCCATTTGTAGGTGTAGAAGATGTTACATTTCCGTTAATAGTAATAGTGTTTGCATTAAATGTAACGTCATTGAACAAAGAACCACTACCACTTGCAAAAACATTACCATTTAAAGTCCACGAATAACCTTGATTTCCGCCTGACTTGGAACAAAAAATCCCATCACCAATGATTTCAACATCACCATTAAAAACACTACCAATATATACTTGATAAAATAAACTAGAAGTACCGACTTCGTATTTTTTCGCTGTGAATGTTGATGCTCGATGATTCGCATTGAGTGACCCCCCCCCATTATGTTATACTCAGTATTTGCACAATTACTTATTGTTGAATTAGGGAGATTAAAGTTAACATTTGGATTCACTGTGTACCCATTACAATACACATAATCACCATCAACAGGCACAACCCCATCATTCCACGTTGCACCAGCATTCCAATTTCCGTTTGCTATAGCCCATTTAATCATAACCTATCCAATTATATTTTTAATCTGTTCAACGATTGCCACTGCTTCAGGTGTTTCCTCGTTGTAAACCTTTGATTTATCGCCGTTGATGATTGCAAGAAGGAAAGAATCTTCCGTCTTGGTGTAGTTAATTAAAATTTGCTCGTTCATAATCGTACTTCAATTATTTTTATTATTGATTATCAAATAGTTTTAAATTATTGTGATTGTTTTTGTTGAAATGCTGTCGGGAAACCCTTCGTTTTTTGCTGTCAACGTAATAGTATATGTGCCAGGTGCAGAATATACCAAGCCAACGAGTTCGTCTTTGACTATATCTTGTACATTTGCACCTTCATACACCCATGAAAGTTGAGTGTAATTTTCGGAAAGGTTGGTTATCAGAACTTTATACCCCTCTCCCGTTTGTATATTAAAATCGGCTTTTGGCGGATATTTGCCTGGGATTTCTCCCTTTTCATAATATGCGTAATATATGACGGGATTCATTGTAGAACCTAGACCGTTAGAAATTGCTAATGGGTTTGCAGTTGTACTCCAAGTACCTCCATAATCATCAAATCCAACCCAATGTGAGAATATGTCATTAGTTCCATTCACTGCTGTCATATCATAGGTTTGACTATATTGTAAATTATCTATTCTAACATAATACCTATCATCTAGTGACGTTGCGTATTCGTTGTAATGTATTGGGTATGCGACACCATCTAACGTACAATGAGGATAACCATCAACATCTTCGGCAGGGATTTCCCACTGTGGTAAAACACCTGATGGTGAAACAATATACATAATAAGAGTATAACCATTATCTGGGGATTCACTTTCAACAAAACAAGCCGTATAAGTAGCATTATCTACAACCGTTATCATTCTAGATGATTCTGAATTTCCATCGTCCCATTGTGTAAACTCGTAATTTTGATTAGGTATTGCATTAAGTGTTATTTGTGAACCAACAAGATACAAGCCACCGCCAGAAGTTGAACCATATGATGGATTGTTAACGTCTGTTGTTATTGTGGCACTTCTTGGTGCAAATACCGCCCAATAGGTATCATTATTTTCCGCGATAACATCAATATCAGTGTTAAATGAATAATATCTATACATATCCTGCGGGAATTGTAATGTTTCACTAAGTGTTGCTGTAAGTAAATAATCAGTTTTAACCCATCCAATAAAATCACCCACATAATAATCGTTACCATCAACACTAATCACACTTGGTTCTGCATGAAGATGTGCCGTTTCTCCATAAATATAAGTCTTTGATGTTTCACCATCAGTAGTTGCAATGCCGATTGGCGAATACACCCCTCGTGATGCTATTCTTCCGTCATTTGTTCTTGCAGTAATGGTAACATTGCCTCTATTAAAATTAGCCGTTACATTCCAGTCCCTATCAATTGATGTGAGTGATAATACACTGCGAAGTGTCAATAGTTCGTTATCATTATCATCATCAGTCCACCCATTAAATATATTGTCCCTAAGGTTCGGATTGAACATCGCGCTAAGGTTTACAGACTCACCATAACTTACATAGTGGCTTCCTTGTACGAAACCAATTTCACTATCATTTGAATGACCATATACTCTAAAACGTTTAGCCCTGACATTGACTCTATACGTTATATCACATTCGGGATTATTTATTATGAAGGAAACACCATTACTACCAATAATTTCAATATCATCATAGGGTATTGGGTTATTATCATTATCAACCAGATAAGGATTATCAGAACTTCCGCTACCACTGTTTAATTCAAAATTATCGACAATATAAGCGTTAACCCTAATAGCATTAAGACCATCTATTACACCATCAGGTATGTAGTTTCCGTCAATATCACTTATCATAACAATACATACACTCCTATACCCGTCGGTTAATGTAACAATTGTATTATAGTCATTGTTACGTAATAAGTCTATAATATTTATATTAGTGTCAATCATACTATTCCTCATTTGTTCCGTTATAATCACTATTTAGGCAACCGAAATCAACTTGACAGTTGCTATCATTACATGCAAAAGACGGGTTACATATTGCAATATTCACACCAGTATTTGCCATGCAATGACGTGCAAAATGTGCAGTATATGTTTCGTCACCAAGAACTGTCAGGGTTTCACTTGTCTGATAACCTACAATATTATCGTTACTATCAGTCCAATAAAGGAAACGATAACCTTCATTAGGAACGGCTGTTATCGTTATATTATTACATTTAACATAATCACCACTCCTATATGCAATACCATATCCATCGGGTTCTGCTAGAACGTCAATATGACAATATTCACCATTAAACTTATCTCCATAGTCGAAATTGTCAAGTATTAATATTGTTGTTGACGGAATTACCTGAAGCAAGTATTCCAATATAACGTCAGTGAAGTATCGTTTATATAGGTCGTTGTCAATATTATTATGCATAATTAACACCTTGCTATTAGTATAACCAACCAAATCGGTGCTATTTTCACCTATCAAATTCTTAATCTTGTCGTTTGAAAAAATTCTTTCGTGAGGATATTTGATATGTTGTGCAATATCTGAATACTCGACAGAATTGAATAAATCGTTTTCAATCGAAACCTTATATGGTAATACCATATTATCAATATACACTTTACCCATATCATATTCACCAAAGCCGACATGTGGATTGTTTCCTATATTCTTAGTCTGTATTTCGTCTAAATATTTTGCATGTAAATAATCTTCATGTGTAACATATTCGTCTGTTGGTATGTAATTGTCATACACAATATCTCCACTCATTGGTATCATACGCCATGAACTGAAATCCTGTGGGTTGTATTTATCTATTACTTTGAAATAATGCGACAAATGTTGTGGTGTTGTATCTGAGTAGTTTGAATAGTCATAAAGCGAGGCTACATAATATATATCCCCATTTTCCAAATCAAATGAGACTAATGTCAGCAATTCACTTATACTTGAAACACTACGTAGATATGACAGGGTTTCCTTGTAATCGTAATGGTTTTCGGGATTTGTCGAACCTTTTGCCCATCCACCTTTCATTTGAAAGTAAATATTACCATCATATATTTTGTTCTGTGAGTAATATGGAATAATATATTTATCGTTCCCAATATAAATATCATTCAATGGTGTACCCCTAAATATCGTGTTCGGATTGATGTCTATACTATTTTTATTTTCGTTGAGTTCGGTTATCAAATCTGTTAAGTTAGTACCTAATTTCTTGTAATAGGAATAACCATAGGTATCGTCACCAACCCTTATATATATTGGATAATCAGTATTATTTTCTGTTGGATTTTGTGGTAATGTATCAAACGTATTCGTATCATCCCACACAACACCACTTGGACCTTCATATACACAAGTTATATCATCTCCGAATAGTTGCATATAATACCAAACTTTTTCATCAGCCCTTTGTGGCATAAATGTGTAATATTGTTCTGTGAGAGTGTAGTCACTATTACTTTCACTATCCTCCCGCCCAAAGCCGAACATACTCATAACCATATCAATACCATGTTGAGTTCCTTTAGTTCTCCAAATATCAAAAGTCGAAAGGAAAAGACGGCGTTGATATTCAATATCCATTTCTATTGGCGTGAATATGTTTTTATTCACCGCTCCGTACCATTTATCATGTAAATAATCGCTATTGTCAAATATTGAAACTTTTTGGTAGTACCAATATCCAACTGTGTTATCATAAACTCTGATATATTCTGGACTGTCCGATGTAACTATAGTCGGAAGTATATTAAATGTATTTGTATTATTCCAATATTGCGGTACATTCAGATTCGAACATTCGGTTGTTCTTGGTATATTACTACCAATTAGAACGTAGGCATACCCCTGTGAATTCATTTCAATCCAAGGATTAATCTTGTCAATCCAAGGAGTATCATACTCATCACCACCATATACATAATCATCAGACATGTTTATGCTTGACGGGTCGTCGGTAGTTCTCATATAATATAGTGGCGGTTCACAATTCACCTGAATATATTCGGGACTATTACCAGTTATAACAGTGGGGAGTTCAGTATATAAAACGACATTTGCATCTTCTGGAATTTCAGTTCTATCAATCTCAATGTAAATATATGGTTGCCAGATAACTGATGTAATCTCCCAGCCTCGTAATTCGTTTTTGTCAGAAATTTCTGCATCGTCTAGATTGTTATATCTATTGTATGTAATTGTGTTCACCAAACCGATACCATCTATGTAACGTTTAAGTTCATCAAACTGCCTTCCATAAACCAGTATAATGTCTTCAAGTCTCTGCCCACCCTCAATATTATCTTCATCATCTCCTTCATTATATTCCCTACGATAAGTCCAATCAAAATTCTTCATTGCTTCATGGGTCATTCGGCCAAGCATATTATTAGTTGAATAGGCATCCATTACCTGTGCTAGGTCAAGGAGACTTGAAATAAAGTTAGTATATTCAGGGCTACTTATATCAATACAATAATCATTTGAAGGCCAAATATATTCAAAATACTTCATCATTACACCAAAGTCGGTTTCGACTGGTTTTATAAATTTGTTTCTATATAGCGGATTTGTCCTTCTATTAAGTAATTGTTTTTCAAAACCATAAAGTGTATTGAAGAAATCCTCAATGTATTCTTCTTTCGGTTGAATTCTAAAATTGCGGGCTTCAGTGGCAAACATGATGTCAGTTCCAACTTTGTATCCGCTTAGGTCTATACTGTCGACACTACCACTATCACTGCCACTTCCATTAATATAAATAGTTATGTCAAACAATTTATCATAATCTTTTACACAAGCATCACATATAACTATCTCATGGTAATTTGATGGTTCATCTTCATTCCATTCGTAATACTTGTCTTTATAACGGATATATTCATCACAAGCAACGAAATAATTCAAAGTGTCTTTAATTTCAATACGTTCATATTTACCGATTTCATCATTCCATTTATAGAATTCACCACAATATTTTACATATGTCCAATCACTTCCAGTACCATCATGACGTTGGTCAAGACTTTCGGTTGAATTGGTAACCTCATATTCACTAATAGGGAATTCATTTGTAACATTACCCTCATTATCAATAAATTGTATTACATACGAATTCCATGATGCAGTCATAAATCTAAGCGGTGAAACATTTTGTGGGAATCTATTAATATCTGTTGAATATAAATCAATATTAAATTGGTTTGATAACCAATATTCATCAGTTTCGACAAGACCGCCAAATTCATTAGGGAGATAAACTTTTTCATCCGAGGTTTCTATTCTTGCTGGGAAATTATTCAAAATATTTTCAATACTCTTCTCAATAAGTTCCACTGACGAGCCATAATACGCATAACTTCTAATATCATCACTTTCCCAAGAAACATCAACCTCATTAACCCCAGGCTTTGAGTTCTTTACATCATCATATGTAAGATGTGCTACCCATTTGCCGTAGTTGTGTTTCTTTCTGTATAGTAAATTGGTATTATCAGTAAAAAGAAAGTTATATTCACCATAATATGATTTCTTACCAGGTTCAAGAGCATGACGTTCTCCTATGGTAACCCAATTGCGTTCCCATATACTACCATTGGTGGTTTGTTGATGAAACGACTTGTTTATATATGTACTTGTTATTTTGCGATAGCGTCCCATTGTCAATTAAATGTTAGTCGTTTCTTAATGTTTCCAAATCAAGGCTAGTGTCAATATTACCAGTCTTGTTAAGTTTAAGTTCAGCAATGCTTCTACCTGTATAATTATCCTTAACGGTACTAAATTCATCCTGATGATAAATTTCGCCATCCCAATTGTATGTTGAAACTCTACCATTATCAAGATTTCTAACCTGTTCACCTTCTAACATCATGCTTACAGTTTCAATATCATGTTCAACCATTTCAACTTCAATTGAAATTGGGTCAAATTTTGTATTTGTCAAAACTATACGTTGATTTGGCGTACCGATATATGGATTGGAATTTGCTTTAAACGATGGACTTGTAGATGGTGTCAATGTTATAAAACAAAGTGTTCCGCTTGCATTGAAACGATACCCATTGGAATTTGTGTTTGCTGAGGTAAGGTTTTGTGATACAGTTTCACATAAATTGTTACTAGTAACAATCCTATAATAATCCTGACGCTGTAAACCGCCCGAATAGTTGAAATATTCAACCCTATACCCAATAAGGTTATCATTGCTAAAAATGCTTCTATCTTCATTCGACATATCATTCAAGTCAAGGACAATACCTCTTATGTCAGGATATGCTGAAAGTACACCAACATCTTTTATTGTGCAAATTATTTCTTTTGGTCTGATGAATATCGTGTAAAAACCCTTCCTACCGAATATGTCAACTGGGAGTTTGAGGTTATACATACCTGGTAATCTTGTATCACTTATGTCTGAGTTTTCTAACGTCGATACATTAAATACCGAACTAGGGTCTTCTATTTTTCTGAATCCACTAAAAGATGTGTCTGTACTATTTCTTGTCGGTTTATAATTGTAGAATATTTCAACATCAGCAGCACTCACCAATGCTGGTCTTACTATTCCATATGTGTTGTTACCTGCCATTATTCTTGGATTATTTTATATATAAATATAACTATTTGTCTTTTTCTTTTCAAGTTTCACTCCTATCTTCGCCATCATTAGACTCAATTGTGAAGAAACCACCGTTTGAATAATTTTGCAGGTCATACATTGTTTTTATCTCACCGAGTTTAAAGAACTTTTCAAAAGCGCTAGCATTACCTCTTAAGATTTTTACATCGGATTCTATTATCGGTTCATATGTTACACCACAGAAATAGTCCTTCTTATATAATGGTGCATATAGCGCATCAACATTATTAGCAACTGATTCGTTATAGGATGATATTATCATTGGGCGTCTTATTTCGCCATTATTAAACGTAAATGTAACAATTGCGGTATTTGTTGCAGTCATTTCAAATTTCGAATACATGTATTTGTTATAGAAATTGTAAATCAAGTCAATTTCATCTCTTACATAGTGTTCAAAATCATTGTCAGTATTTATTAACCTATCTATATCACCGCCTTCGCTATATGTGTATGTTTCCTCATATATAATGCCGTGGTCATCATTCTCATCATACGCAAAATTCGAATAGTAATACTTGTAGGTGCCGTCGTCAAGTTGTTCGTTTCCCTCATATACAGCAGTCAAATGCGCTCCGATTACATATTTGAAGTTAAGTGTGCGGGTTTCTGTATTATAATTAATATCCGTAATAACATCGCCATAAGCATATAGGTCATCAATACGCTGATTTACATTAAGCGGTTGGTCACCATACTTCATAATATTACCATTCATGTCAGTGATAAACGTGGTCGATTCAACCCTACCGATTTTATAATAAAACAACCAATCCTCATTACCTGATGGTGTTTCGACTATACCATTTTCATTAATATACTGAACATAACCTCTAAGTCCACGTAGTTTGCTGTCAGTAGTTCCTCTAACTATATAATAATCAGGGAAATTTTCCTCAACACTTTCTTCGTAAACACCAAGTTCTGAATTCCATTTATAATAAACTCCATTCTGTCTGATATATTCCCCACAATATTCATACATGCCGTCTGGGTAATCACTTATGTCATTGAATACTCTGTATTTCCAACCATAAGGGTTGTCAGAGTCATACCATTCGTTATCCGTAAGCATTGTGATAGGTACTATATGTTGACTATCAAAAACCAAAGAATTAGTTTCATCATCCCACAAACCAGTAGTGTATTCATGTATGTCATTGGTAATATTAATATACCCGTTCGGACTATAGCGATAAAGTAACCCATTGAATGCAACATACGTTGGAGGTCTTACTCCTACTTGGATTAAATCATCAAGTGAACGTCCGTTGTAGTGGTAAAATTCAATTTCTACATTATACCTATCACCATTCAATGCGTAATATTTACCATTCATTATGATATATGGATAATTTTCACCACCATTAATATAACGGTCGAGTTTAACAACGTAAGTTTCACCATTATAAGTAACAAAATCACCATGATAATATCTTTGACCAGGAACAAATTCATTAACATATGAACTCATATATCCAAGGTCAGTCATACTCTGAACTATTGAAAACCCATAAGTCGATGACGGTATACCATCAGCGTATGAATAATATTCTTCGCTAATTCTCCTACCTTCGTCAATTATACTATTAAGATAACCAAGCATTATATCACCGCCTCTTTCATTATACTTTACACAACGGCAACACATTTCGCTATCAAAAAACGAACTATCATGTTCAATCATTTCATTATAAATCCTACACATCCGCGATTCCTTGTAGTAACTATCCGACAAGTCCAAAGATTCCGAATAATAAACATAGTCGGGGACTGATGGGTATTCCCGTATATTATCAAGACCTAAAACTTCTTTAGGAACTGCTATTTTACCAATACCCCTATCAATAAATTGAATAAAAACATTGTCATTACGCAATAAACCCCTATATTGGTAATAATAATTCATCAATGTTCTATATGAATATGTAGTATTTTCTGATAAAATTACATTCTTCGAATAGTATTCATAAAGAATTCCTTTATGATAGTATGAATAAACAATTTCACCCTGACATTCTATCGGAATATCATCGTTCCCTCTAAGTGCAACTTTTACTTTATTCTCACTATTATTTGTAGCAAGTGGAAGTGTTGGATAAGTTACATAATCATCACCAATCGGTTCTTCGTCAATAACATATTCATACATGTAAGGGCGTCTTAAAAAGTGATAACTAAATGGCGTTACATTATATGGTATCGGACAGCCGTAAGGTATTGTATTCTCATTATTCCAATAATTATCACTAATTTCTGGTTCAATATAGCCAATCATTTCATATGTTGAGAGAGTTATACCTAACGGAAGTTTGATGTCGCTTACTATCTTACCATAACATCCATCAACCGCATCTGTTGATGGGTGTAAAATCCATTCACCATTTTCATTCTCTTCATAATAAGGGAACAACCCAGGTATTCTAGATTTGAATATTTCATTATTTATATTTGTTCTATATGTTTTCATCGTTCTCGTTGTAAATCGTTAAAATTAATTACATTATAATCGGATGGGTCTAACGGAGAAACATCAGGATTGTATGGGTTAACAAATGGTGATATATTCTCTGGCGTTTCTGTAGTAAAAGCGACTTTCGCCTCGTAAAGATTAAGTTCTAAATCGTTAGAACCATTCCAATTAACACTATTCTTACCATAAATATCCTTATCCAAATAGTATATATATTTCTTTAAGTCTTCAACATATTGACATTTTAGATGTATATATGAATATTTGTTATATGTTCTTATACCATATCCATCACCATTATTCCAATCATCCAAAATTTGGTTAAATGACTTTATACCGTTTCTATTTTCAGTTTCATATATAAAGTATGGCATCATGAACGGGATTATCCTTCCATAACCAGCATGGTTGAACTCAACTTTCATATATATGTCCGATGGTATATTATTTACACTATCCGCCCATAAATACAAATAAAAACCTTCACTTGAAGATGTGCTATTGAAACTATCACCGACAACTATCTGTGAACTTAAACGAAGTTTTTCAATTTCATTATATTGTGGGATATTGTGGAAAGTAAATGTCGGTTCAGTATTGACTCTAGCACCTTCAAGGTTATTCATATATGGTGGAACTACTGTTCTATACCCCTTTCTATTAACATTTTTCATATATTTCGAATATATATAGCCACTGTCCATGAATAACGTCGAATAAGCCAACAAATTCTGTCGTCCAGCATCCGTACTATCATAAAACGAAAGTCTGATAAATGATTTTTTTAATTTGTTTTTCTGATATTTTACATCAGTATCACTAAAATCCAAAAATGTTAACAAGTCTGATTGTTTGGAACGGTCAAGAGTATTATATGAAAAGAAATTGTTATCAAAAACCCAATAACCTAAATCCTCAGACCATTTAACACCATTCCACATAGTATCAGGAGGACAAGTCCAGTCGTTTCCTGTGTGTTGCCTAAAATGGAGATTGAATTTTATCTTATCTACATATTCAAACCTTTCAATTTCGTCATTTCCGTTATAAAATGGTATCATCGGTCTGAATTTGAATTTCTCCATATCCACACTATCGTTTATAACACCACGTAATTCCTCGTTTACAAAATAGGTTTTGATTAAATCCTCTTGCATTAATCTAGTATCAAACGCCTGACTTATGTTAATCGGTATACTTGTGTCATGTACTTTTTTATCAATGATAAGTTTGTCGGTAGGATTATTAAAATAAATCCTATCTCTTTTAACACTAATTCTTGAAATATCTCCGTTACCCTCGATTTTCTTATAATAGGTATAGCGATAGATAATCTCTTCTCCATCACACGAATAAGAAAGCGGTATTCTAATGTAATCTGGACTATATATGTCAACATTATCAGGGATACTCTCCATTGTAACAGCATCGTCATTCACCTCATCTGTCTCAACGTAGAAATCATTTGAAAAAATATCACGTAAAAAATCATTTATATATTGAAAATCATCATTATATAACCATTTCAATGCCTTATTATTAGCAAACTCACATATAAACTCACTTTCCACATAGACTCCGTCAACAGGAAATTTAACATATAGTTTTATATAGTCAGTCGGAATGAAATAATGTGTTGTCTTGAATACAAAATAAATAAAAACCCGACCATCTTCATCTGTTTCAAAGGTTATACGCTCCACATTAAGACTATAAAAATTATCAACTTCAAATTGGAAATATCCGATATTATCATTAGCATTAATAATTTCAAACGCTTCACTAACTGTTGATGTCCTTACACCATTCACATCATCATATTCGTTGACATTATATGATGCATTTACTATATCACCTCTATCAACAGTATATTCGTGGGGGCTATAGTACCCTGTAACAATCATTTTATCATAGTCATTAACTGATTCAGTAAGTTCGTATGAATCAGCAATAATACCGATTGTTCTATGGTTTAAGTCTTTTATATTAATATTATATTTTAGCATATCGGATTATCAGCATTGTATATATAATTATCAAAGAATGGCATTTCATTCATAGGTCTTCCGCCATCAATATCAGGAAACATTGCATTTGCACTACCAAAATAATATAAGCCGTTCATTCTAAAAGGGTCTTGTCTTCTTAAATAAAAATTAATATCCTTTTCCACATAGAGATGGTTATTTGTAAACGGATAATTTAATATATTATCATCATTCTTTATAACGTTACGCCATAAAAAAGTATTAGTTCCCACATTCTTTGCGTATGATGGGATTTCAGAATTCTTACTCCTTACGCTCCAACTTTTATCATTCAGTTTATTACAAACGGTAATCCAGTCGACATAAGGTTTACCTTCAGTTACTTCAATATCCCTCGGAATTATTGAAAGTATTATAACGTTGGGTTTTTCAATATACACTACTTTTTGTGAATACCATACACTATCAATATCGTTGCAAATAAAAACTGTATCGTTTAAGTCTACTTTACTATTATTGTATAACGTAAGTTTTATAAACATACCTTCAGCTTGAACTGGTTCTGCTTTCTTTACATATAGTGTTCTATGTGATGCTTGTAAAACATTAGCGCCGAATACTCGTATAGGAATTTCGTAATGAGGTTTATAGTAGTAACCTTCTGGTCTTGTTAGCATATCACCCAAGGTATAACAATCACTAACTGTTACCTGAAAACCATCTCTATCATAATCGTCACTTATAAGTTCATGTACAGTAAAATTATAATCCTCCATTAATTCGGAACCATATTCTCTCATAACAGTGTTGAAACGATAAGATGCGTCGTTTATAACGTGTTCCATCGCTTCATAATCATTCCATTCACATATGTCACCCACAAACATATCATCATCTATTGTAATATCGTCAATCCCAATCCAATCTTCAACTGACCTAGGTTGTGTTATCTGAGTATCAATATTTTCAAAAGGTTTTCTCAACATACCAACATCTGACAAAAACTTACGTTTGTTATGTTCGGAAGTGCCGTCGCCTTTCAATGAAAGAAATTCAAACCCCGAATTAATTTTACCAAAACAATGTGAATATTCAATATTGTCTGATGTTATGTCCTTTTCAATATTTTCAACACCATACCATTCCTTGAAACCTTTGTTTCGTTTCAAGATGGATACATAGAACGAAGATAAAGGTCTACCTTGGTTATCGACCAAATGTGACGTTTCTATTGAATCAGTGTAGACGTATTGTGCTATACTATCATTATATATTGTATTAGCGAATGCCATTGATGAACTTTCTGAATTGAATAAAATCATTTTCCCTTCTCCGTCCCTTGCATTTGCATTAATATATGTTTCCAATTCATTATCATTTATTGCTATCGCATCAGTCAATTCCTGCTTACGATATTTAAGATTCGGTATCTTTCTGAAAAGTCTAATATAATATTCTGACTTACATTCATTATAAACCCTAGCAACTCTAAACTCCATCTCAGATAAATAAACTTGGAGAAGTTCGCTCGGACTATAATATATACCATCAATTGTCTTACCAACACAATAGTATTTTGTCTCTTTATGATAATAATGCCAAACTCCATCAATCTCAACTGCTATATTGAAAGGAGAGTTTTCGTCAGTTACTGTTGGTACCGCATCCATTATCACATACTCTACAGTTGGTGCAATTGGTTCCAATTCCTCAACATAACCATACACCATAATGCAAGGGTCATCATCTCTCGGTATACTCGTCGGAGCTGCTCCGTATATTTCTTCGGGTAAGAAGAATACTCTACGATAGAATTTATCAAGTATTTCATCACCAAAAAGAGAATCAAAGAAACTATTATCAGTAATATAGAAGAAATTATCTTTGTTTTCACTCCTAATATCCCCTAAGTGAGTAACCCAATAGTCGGTATCAAGCACTTTATATGTGTGTCCTTGGTCTGTTGAATAATATATTCTTATGTTATCATTCTCATTTAACCCGTGTTTTACATACGACCTAAACAATGCTACATCGTTGCCCGACGGACCAACAAGTTTCTTGCAACTCATCATAAGAAGTGCATTGACTATGTTTTCTTGCTCATTATCAACAATAGTATCACCATCAAAGTATTTTACATTCTGAACTAGGTTGTGGTTATAGAAATTTTTAAATGGATAGGTAAGTATTATATCCCAGTTATATTCAGGTTGTCTCTTGTATCTATTGTATTTAGGTATAAATGAATAAAGTGTTCTATCTGGATACATGTCAACGAACTCACAATCACCCTTTGAATTTATAAGACGGTTTATATCCATCGGAGTTTGGTTATTATTATCAACACTATCTATTGTATTTGTGTTTTTCACTCCAACCCAGCCATTTTCTATTCGTAAATTGTTTGTTACCGATTCAAGACTTTCAAACGACATGACATCTTCAACCAAATAGACATGTTTGTCCTTTTCTGCCGTGGTAAACGTACTAGTAGTCGTATCAAATGTTCTCGGTGTAAAACGTATAACGTCGCCATTATTTTTACGTGAAAAATCTTCAAGTGTGTTAAACTTATCCACGTTAGAACTATTCGGTCTTATATAGTTTATCGTCTTGAATGTCTTGTTTCTAATAATATGATTGTCAAATATATCATATCCTGGATGATATTCATATCCGATTGTTTCCCGCGAATATTCGGTATTATATACCATATCTCTACGCATAATGTTTGTTTTCTTACCATATGCGTTAGGACAACTTGCAAAATCATCATTATCAGTAACCACTTCTATTGCATCATTACCGCTTGTCAAGTTGCTACCTTCGTTTTTAATAACTTCGGTACATGGATTAAACAAAACGTTTGTACAATAAGGTTTAACTGTGAGAATTAATCTGTATTTCTCACAATCACCCCTTTCATTAAGATATACCTCGTATGAATCCACTTTATCCGTCACACTATCAAACGGCATTGGGCGTGACGAATGATTTATGTCAACGTTTATAACACTTTCACGATTAACACTATTTACTGAATTTGTTTTTGATAGTCTAATGTCCATGTTTTAAAATATATTGTATTAATTACTCGGATAGTTTGGTGTCTGTGTTGAACCATCATCTCTGATATTGCTTATTGTACCATTCCAACAAGGGCTTGTTACTGGATAAACATCCCAATTACCACTATTTTCACCAGCACAAACTTTTGTTCCTTCGTCTACATGTATAACACCATTCATGTCAGTGAAATATAATTTAGTACAATTGCCATTATATCTTCTCTTCCACTCTATTATAATAGTACTCATATCAATTCCTTGTGTCGGGATACTAACACCATATGTTAAATAGTTATTGGTATAATGTGAAGGTTCTAATGGGTTTTTATCAAATAATATTACTTCCCACCACCTTACTGCTTGGTTGACACTTGATTTGTTAAGGTTTGCAATACTAGTCACCAAGTCAAACGAATATGTACTACTACCATCAACACTAATATGAAGTCTTCCGTTTATTAATGGATAATAATATCGATAGGAATCAATTATATTATTTGCATTACCATAATATGATGGACGGTGTATTCTTAATGTGATTTTTTTAGGTTGCCCATGTTCATCAAAGTCAATAACAAACTGTGATTGGAAATCAATGAAATCTATAAGTGGCGAAACTGCAATAGTATTGCTATTGTTATCTACTGCGGCAACAAACATTAATGAACTTTTATTTTCATAGTTTGTGTAGGCTGGTATGTGCGTAATAATATTACCGCCATAATTTTCACTTGTAGTCATTAACGGTGTTCCAATATCGCTACTTGCAAAAGCAACAGGCAAATCTTCTGTTATTAACCCTAATACCTCATATTTAACTTGATTATTATTGTCATTATAATCAGAATCCGAAAGGGTATTAATATCATAATCCAAATAAAATAAATCACTCATATGCGTATATGATGCAACGTCATACATACCACTATCCCACATAAATGGGTCATAAAACCAAACATATGGATTAGGTGTGGTAAACTTCTTAACATTTGATGAATTAATGCAACCACCATTAGGTCCATTGCAATACCAACAATAGTCTGGTTCATGCATCATAAGATAATAGGTTACGTCATCGTCAGTGTTTATACTTGGACTTACACCTATTTCATATATCTTACGATTTTCAAAAGTATTTACTCGTGACCAACTGCCATTAATTTTTACAGCCAAATGCGGATTCAATCTACTATTTTCAGTCATTTCCTGACCTTTGAAATGATGTGTCAAACTTACCTGGAATTTATCTGAAGTTCCTTGTGGAAACGCTTGTATTTGAGAACGCTTTTCTGCATTTGGATTGGTTCTACTATCGTCATATATATAATAATACCAAACAATAGGGTTTTGTGAATGGGTTGTCGGTATATACCCGTTACCCCAGAAGTTGTTCATGTTAAGCAAATCCGAAATTTCACCTTGCATAAAACGTCTGGTCGGCAATCTCATTTCAGTATCAATATTATCATTGACGTCAGTATTACCATTGCGATGATTACGGAGAGGTAATTGGTATGTTTCGTTTGTTCTCATATTAACCAATTCCTGTCTTATAAAATTAACAGCACCATAATTCCCGATTTCACCTTCGATTATACCATTAAGTATTTTCAACGCAAAAAAGCCATACTTTTTATAGTACATATTATTGTTGTTCAATAGTTTTTCAACATTATAATCCCAGATTCTATAATATGAATTGCTATCATAACCAGTTTCACCCCAACATTTACATCTAAAATTAAACGGCTTCCATATATATGGTATTGGGAAAAGTTTTGTTTTAATTGTTTGATATGAATTTTGTCCGAATGCAATAAATGATGTATTATCAACACTTGATGGTGTATACACCCCGCTGCCACTTTTTAGTGCGACATAATATGGCAATTTTTTATTGCCTTGCACAATGGCACTATTTTCTCCACTTGATGTAACAACAGGATACCAAATATTTGCTTTTTCATAAGCGACAGTTTGATAATTTTCCACGTCGTTATCTAAATCACTAATATTAGTGTCTTTGTATTTGCTATATTTTATTATTGGTGTATACGGTGTGTCATACCCTTCAGCAATTACCGATAGAATATTTCCATCATCGTTATCATTTGGAAGTGGATTGGCGTTGCCGTGTTTATCCTGTAACCAGAAGGAATCTTTCATTTTGACCCTTATTTCATCCCTCATATCAATAACCGAGTTAATGAAATTAATACAAGATATTTTGGTGTTTTCGTCACCGCATTCATAATAATATGAAATATCAAACTCATAACCCAAATTATCATAATATATCGGTACATCTTCTGGAGTATTCAGTATGTCCCAGAATCGTCTATAAAGTTCCGTTAACGTTACACTATACCTCTTGTAGTAATACTGGTCACTTCCGCTTACAAGTAATCTATATTCAGAATAGTTGTCAGAGTTCTGTAAGTCAACAATATTACTAAATGTATTGTTTTCATCAAAGACAAAGTTTTCGGGAACATCCTCACTATCAACCATATTATATGATACATCAGTATGTTGATAATAAATATATCCATCACTAATCTCAGGGTATTCCGCTTTTATCGGTACATGGTCATATGTGTTGATTTGTAATGGCATTGTCTCAGGTGTGACCCTATATTCCTTCGGCCATTCATATGATGATTCAGTTTGGTCAGATACTATATTTCTAGATAGATAGTCGATTGTACTTGATATTGTTGACTGACTTGGTAATGGATTTATTGGCAGTCGATTGTAGAGCCTTGTTCTTACTTTACCGATAGGTTGGTATTTAACATCACTACTATAATCATATCCATCATTTATATTATAACAAACGTTGTCTAAATCAAACCAACCTTTTGTACTCACTAAATTACGAATTTCATAATTAGCACTATCACTTTCAAGTATATTAAATTTTTGTATTATATTATAATCAATGTCATTAACCAAAAACTTAGTTGGAGTTCCTTCTAATACATCAGCGTAGCCTATAAACCTATTGTTTGTCAAACTATCACCGCATATTTGAGTAATTGTTACTTTGTATTTTACGCCACCCTTCGGCACTGTAATTGAATAACTTTCCTCATTGTTGTTGTAATAAACCTTACCACTAGTAAGTTGTGGAAATGTATTGGGAATCCATTGGTTTGGTGTTATTGTGTTATCAATAACATAAGTAAATCCATTATATGTTCCATAAGTAGTATCATAAAAATCAGCTGGATTATTAGGTACTAACTCTATCTTAAATGGTTTACTGATACTTATATCGGTTAGTTTTACATAACCTCTCAAATTACGATAGAATCTTGATGTATCAACGTTCTGTGCGTTTGTATCACTAGCCACACTATCATAGGTAATTTGTGATGTTGTGTATATTTCTTCGTTAGTTTTAGAAAAAGGTACGCCAGCAATTCTAAAAGTAAGATTTGGTTGTGTATAGTTAATCTCAAATCCCTGTACTTCGTTGTTTGCGTCAACGATTTCAATCAAGTATCGACCATTAAACAATGAATAGTATTCCGTACTATCACCTTCTATTGTATATGAAAGTTTGTAATAACCATCATTATCAAGACTTTCTATATTTTCTCTAGACAAATAAATCTTTTCAAACTCAATACCTGTGATTGTTATAATTTCGTTTGTCGATAGATTGGTTATTAACAAATTATAAGGTTTGTCAATCTCTTTTATGTAAATTGACAAATACCCGTCATGTGTTTCCCTATCAATATCCGAACACCACGAATTTGGTTTATAGTCTCTGACGATTAGTAATTCAGGATTACCATCATTGGTACATTCACTGTAGAATTCACTTCTAAATTTATCTATTGCCGTTTTACCTTCTTTAAGCCCAAAATAGAAATAGAATGAATTTTCATATTGAGGTATTCTGTTGTTAACAAGTATATTACGACTACCATAGGTACCGTTAACAATATAATAGTAATTGTTCGACCCGAATCTGAATTTCAGATAATCCTGGTTTAGTTTTTCAAGAACATAATTATTTACATAATTTCTTAGTGTTGCTGTTATATCAGCAGGTGTCCAATTATGCGGTGCTCTAGTTGGTGAAATCATTACTTGCGACATCAAATTCGTTAACGACCCGTCAAAATTATCAATATACATATGACGCAAATCCATTTTCTTATAACCAGTCCTCTCGTCATATTTATATTTGAGCAGATTGTTGTTAAGTGTTGCGAACATACTTCTACCATCATGATTATAAATTTCATCATAAGAAATAAATCCGTCAGGTAGCAAAGTACCATAATTGTCATAATCACTTTCAAGGCCATTCATTATGTTTATATCAGGAATATCCTGTGCCTGGTCTAGCATGACACCAAACTCACATTGTCTTATCATGTTAATACATGACTTGGGTTTGACATATGACGAATTACAAGTAATACCATAAAACAACCCACCATTATCATAAAGTTCGCCACCAGGGACTACTGGAATCGATAATGCTCTGGTTTCGCCGTTATTCTCTTCTATTGAATTAATAAATGTGTTTATACTATCAAGTAACGTACCTCCTGAAACGAATTTATTATAGAATTGGTCATAACTTGAATTACCCCAATCGGCGCCAGTATATTCAAGTCTAATAGTATCAAGTTTGATACCTTCCATTATTTCATCATTTTCAGTATCAACATCACCAGTCTGATAAATAGACTCAGTTTCTAAATTCGAAGCAGGTGTTCCGTCAGCATTGTATCCTTTTGCGTCTTCCCTAATAAATTGAGTAACTTCGTCATCGGTTTCATAATCCATTGACAATAGTGTCGGAGGCATATTATATGTTGTGCTTTCCAATTGTTTAAAAAATTGTGGGACTCCATCGGCATCGCAATTATCAAGACTACCAAGTAGTACAATATCGGTTGCAAACAACATCTTTATTGTATCATTTAAAGGTTGGAAAGCACCTTGGCTTCCTTCCTTATATTCACCACAATTATAATAATAAACATGCTGACCTAATTTAGTTTCACGTTCAACTATTATACCTCTGTCTATCAACATTACACCAACTTGTTTCTTATGCGATTTGAAACGGTATCCGTTTGCCTCGTTTTTACCATTTATATATCCTATATTCTGTTTTGTTATCGGATTGGTCAATTCGTTGACTTTGATACCTTCACTATCTAAACTTTTAAGGGTGTTAGTTGATGTGTTATAAGTACGTGCAGGAGCACATGGATGGAAAAGTTTCATTCTTGCACCTCTCACACTTGACGATGCAGTACAATATCTATCCTTTGCCTTTAACGGAATTGTATTAAAGAAAAATTTTCTCTTAGGTTTTACGACCCTTAGCCATAACGGGAAATAAAGTACACCATTAATCCAGTCATTATGGAAATTAAAATAAATAACCTCGTTTTCTTCTGCAAGATAGTTTTCAATACAATTGAATAATAAACTCAAATCGGTTACAATCGGCGGATTATATTTTTGTAGCCAATGTTTATCTACACACAAAAGTCCATTTTTACTTGTGAGGCTAGAGGGTAGTTGTTCAAATGGATGTAACGGGTTTAATAAATCTTGCATTTTAACACTCATACCAGGATAAAACTTTGTTGCAACACCTGTCGCAGTTTCACAAACCTCTGACTTGAAAGCTACACATGTGTTCATACCACGTCTCATCATACGGCAACCTGCTGTTTTTAATAAACTAGCAAGTTTTATTTTATTCCCATTTCTATTAGAAGTATTATTACTATCCTCTTCAACATCATCTTGGTTATTATCAGTATCATCATCTTGGTTATTGAAGTCTTGTGGCTGGTTGTTTGAATTATTGTCGTTTTTTAACCAATATCCTAATCTATAAATTGCTTTACCAATATTGAAAAATGCAATACCAAGCCACGACGCAATTACATTATAAAGATAGATAAACTTTATAAGCGCTTCTATAAGCATACATGTGAATCTGTATGCAAAATTAAATTTTATTGAAAGATTATTATAAGGCATAGGGTTGTTATCTCCATAATGGTTTACACCTTTAATGCCTGTGAATTTCTTCTTAGTTGTACTAGAGTTTTTCTGTAATCTCGGTATGTAGTTCTTAACTGTATAAACCTTGTTCCAATATAAATCCCTAAAATTCTCATCGGCGGTCAGTGACCCAAATTCATAGTCAAATTCATGATTTTTATTGAATTCTGGGTAATATTCAGGATTGGTCTCTAGTTTGGGATTATTAGGTACTAAATATCTAGCCCTTTTTCTTGCGGTCTCGTCAGAGTCCATTTCATCCATTGAAATTCTGAAACGCACCCTAGTTCTAGTAGCGATACCTAATTTAGGGTTATCACTTGCAACTGTATTACCAAACTCATCCATCGTAACATAGTCAAGATTCATTGGTATCTGATAACACCACACACCATTTCCGTCAATAAGTTTCCGACCTTTGATTGAATATTCTTCAACCTTACCATTGGCAGTTTTTCTTATCATTTCAATCACGCCTTCACCAGTAACCATGTTGGACATTTTACCTACCTGTTCGTCTGGTAAACATTTCTTTGAAATGCTTGCTTCACCAGTATCGGTTATAACACTTCCCATGAATATACATGTCGGTTCGAATTCATAATCAACGTCAATATCACATCTAGTTATTGTAGAGTTGGTTGTATCATCGCTAGTATCACCCCAGAACGGATAAACAAAAACAGATTTATTTTGTGATATAATTTGTGCAAGACTATTAAGATTTGTGCTTTTCTTGAATTTTGTCGTGCTCTCGAATTGGTTTATGTTGTAACCCTTATATATCATGTCTCTTGGAGTCTGGCTCAATATACCACAATCGGATAAATCCAAGTCCATATGTATCTGCTGCATTCCCGTAGGAATACCTGAAAGAAAATAATCCCCTGAATTATTGGTCGATGTTGTATATTTGTAATATTTTTCAAAGACTTCAATTATTGTATTATTATCAAGTAGTCTTCTCTTTGTGAACATTGTCCCAACATCCTGATGACACTCCTTATCAACTTCCTCAGATAAAAGATTATATCTTACACCATCATTATTTGTACCGAATGGTGTCGTATAGTTATATAATATATTTTCATCAAGTGTATTGTCGTCTTTTCTTATAAAGACCGATATTTTTGCATTGGGTACACCAAACCCTTTGTTTGCAAGAACACGTCCAACAATTACACCATAATTACTTTTCGGCATATGGTATAAATTCTCCTGCCCTATTTTAAGTGATAAAATTTCCATCATGTCAAACTTTTGGTCTAGTTTGAAATCAATGGTGGATGGCGTATTTTGTCCAACTTCGGTTCGTATGCGGTATGTTTTATTTTCTTCCATGTCGGTTCTTAATTAGTTTCTTAATATCCACATTGTTGTTCTTGCCAAAAAAGCCTCTGAAAACAAAAATTAGAACTAACAAAGGGGCTATAATCATAATTAGCAGATATACTAAAACTGAAATGATAAAGTTGCCAATTAAGTGTAATATTTTTCTCCAACCGACCAATTCTTCAAAACAATCCTTATCCTCACTTAATTTCGAAGCGTTATTTGCTGTTTCTTTACAAGGACATCCCATAATTATAATTTACTTAAATTCACTTAATATAATGTATTTTAATGAAAAAATCAATAAAAAAGGCCACTTTTTATCGTGGCCGTTGGAAGATATATTGAGGGAAATTGTTGTTAGCGCACTTTTACGTTCACTCTTATATCTTTCGCTGGATACTTTATCTCAAACATTGAGGTTACATCACTTAAAAGTACCTTATCACTTGCTTGAAGATTTATCTGTCTAGCACTTGTATCAACATCATATCCTGCGGTATCCTGATAATTACAATCATTAACCTCCACGATTTCCTGTGTGCTTTCATTTTCGGAATAACCATTACCAACCTTATTATAGCAACGCAGACCAATAAGATTAACCACGCCATCCATCTTAGAAATTTCCTTTTCAAGGTCACCGATAAAAATATCCTCACCCATCTGATGCTTGCGAATATCCATATAGTCAGTAACCATTTCAATAATATTCTTGGTTACAACATTACGGTCATATGATTTATCAATAAAGACATCGATTTCAAATGCAACATTTATTATGCGTCCAGAACGTATTTCAACAAAATCGTTAATCATTTTGAAATTAGACAGGTATTCCTTCATGTTATTTGCTACGGTTTCCGCCAACATTGTTGTGAGATTACCTAAATAATTCAAACCGAGAGTATATATAACAACCTTATTATTCTCTTCAACAACACCAGTTCGGAACGGGCAACCATATTTTGGATGAATTTCCATAAGTTTAGCATAATAATCCCTTACAGTTACACATCTATTTTGTGCTGCCGTATTATATTTCGTAAGGTATCTTATTTCATTATTCGACGGAGCATCCTTTCCACCATATGAAGGTGTTGGGTTTGTTACTGCAATACTTCTTCTAACTTTTATCTTTTTGTTATTATCCTCTGGGTCATCACAATTTCCGTCAATATCCATATTCAAATAAACGATATTCTTTACCGTGTTGGATGATACATTGGTGATTTCACCACCACCTGCTCGATAGAGAATATACATTGTAGTATTCGGTTCAGGAAGCACACCCATATAATCATTAGCCTCCATCCTAGACATCATATACTGGGTAAATAACTTGGCATCATTTGGGATTTGACCATATTTGTTCCTGATGCCAGGTCCAAATACCACTCTTAACATGCCCTTGTCACTAAATTCACTTATAAACTTGTTCTTTAAACGTTTCCACTTCCCACGCATTGCGAGTCTAACTGGTTCAATGGTTCCGTCGCCAAGGTCAACCCCATCAATTATCTCCCATACTGGATTGTAATACTTCTTTGTTCCGTCAGCACTCTCACTTTCCTCTTCTTCATACCCAAAACGATATTGTTCACATAGATTATCCACTTCAAAATATCTTAAAACTGGTTTGCCATCAGTATCTTCGTAACTCTCTTTGTCAACATAAAACTCCGATAATTTAGGTTCGCCACTAAGAACTGTACCTTGTTTGAGTATAATACTTTCAATATTAGTCGCATTGTTATCTGGTATCTCAATTGACATAAAAGGTTCAATATCCCTTGCTAGTATTGTCCTTTTGTATACTTTTGATTGACCAGCAGTACATATTGCGAGTTTTTTATACACATAACTTACAATTTTACCATTACTATTCCTTTTTGGGTAAATCTGGCGATTAGAAATACCGTTTGAATCGAATTGTGTTTTAAAATCTACATCTTCCATTAATTCGAACGTAGCATTTCCAGAACTAAAAAGACAACCTCTTCTTATATATGGAGCATAACTTTCATCTGCAACCGATATATCGTTTGAAGTACCTTGAACTAACGAGGTGTTAACTGGCAACTCACAGCTTAGTTCAATTTCAACTATTGCACATTTAGGTCCAGGAATCCTTACACCATTATTCCTAGCAATTTGTAATAAAGATGACCTTGATTGTGCAGAATCCATACTAGTCTCTTGATAAGTTCGGTCAATACTATAACTCAATGCGTCATATGTGTCAGATACTAAATCGACCAACCAAAGCCCTACGGAAGCGTCATTAAAACTATGGAACAAATCCGAATAGTATCTCTGTGTAAATGATAGTATGCCGTTACGGACATCATTGTAATTTCTCGCTGAATATTGTATTTTGTTCTCTGCCATTGTTAAGTCTTATAGTTTGGTTATTATCTGATAAGTGTTATCTACACCATTAAGTGATATTGTATATATTATTCTAGCATACAAACCCAAACCATCCTCAGTCATTGCAACTTCAATATTGTTAACGTTGCATTCAGGTATATGTTCTTTGACTGATGTTCTGATACTATTTATTACATCACCCCACGTCTGGTCATCATTGGGGTTAAATATGTATTGTATTAAATCAGTACCGAATTTAGGGTCGCGTATTTTTTGCCCCTTGGGTGTGAAAATTAAATGCATAAGGTCACTGACGATTTTCTCATCAGGGGACTCACATAAATCAAGTGCAGTATTCCATTCTGACTTGATTGTTATAGGAAACTTAATACCATAAAATTGTTTCTTAGCCATTATAAAAAATAAAAAAACCTTATACTGCATAAATATAAGGTTTTTATGTTTTTAAAAACAATAAATTTTCATGATTGTTAATTGAAAATTTCAATATATCCACCAGGATATTCTATGAATGTCCATTCAATTTCTAAATCTCGTCCTAAACCATCGTAATCGATGTATCTTTCAAGTAAATCTTCAGGTATATCATCACCATATAGTTCATTGATAATTTCCTCACCTAACGAATAATCATCATCTTCATCAACACCATAACTGGCATAAATGGTGTCATTTTCATCTTCACCAGACCAATCTATAGCATAATCACGTCCAAATCCTTCATAGTCAAAATGCAATTTCTTTGTTTCATCACTAATCAGTTGTTCGTCAATACATTGTGCTGCAACATCACTCATCGAATGACAACCTTCGAATACTAACATATTTTCCATAGCATTCTGGAATCTGTCCCAATCACCCTGACAATAATTCATTACCGCCTCTTTAATGTCGTTGTCCCCATCATATTCAATATATTCCCACATATGGTCGCTAATAAAACTTTCACCTACCATTCCGTTAGGAATATTTTCCCAATCTTGAAACATTAATTCAGGTTGGTATTCACCTTCGTCATTATGCAGTCTATTACAATACTCATAGAATTCTTCTTTTGAATCAAAATCAGTCAAATCAACCCATTCACCTTTCAATGAGCCGTTGTTATATTTACCATATGTACTAACGTATATTTTGGGATTGTTGTCGTTTTCATATTCCTCATTAATCACACGTTTGATAGTTTCATTGATGAGGTTGTGAATATCATTTCTTGTCAATTGTATTGTCTTGGTCATAACTATAAACATTTATATGATTATAAATATTATACACTTTCAAAAAAACGGCGTGAAAATTGTTTAGAGACGTTTCCAAAATTTATAAGTTATATCACTTAGTTTGGAATTTTCATTTAAGTATAATCTTTGATTTGTCGTTTCACAATTTAACGGTCCGAAATCTTTTTGCCATTTACCGATTTTGATATAATCAAAGGTTGAAATGTATTCTTCTTTCACTTTATCATAACCAGAATATATTGCTATCTTGATGTTAGGATAATTCTTTTTGATATAACCCGCAAGTTCGCAAATTCTCTTAGTATCATTGCCATCACCCATAAAAAGGAAACAATTGATACCATCGTTGTTTTTTAATAATTCATCAATTACAATTTCATTAAGTTCGTTTCCTAAATTGCCTTGCAGATAATTAGAATGACACCCATCACAATGAAAAGGACACTCACTGATTGAAACAGCGAGTGTCACCTTATCTGGTATTTCTTCAAATACTACTTTTGTATCTACAAATTTAATCATAATTAACCTTTCATATAAACACGTTTACTTTCTTCTATTTGACGACCTTCATTAAAATCACTAACTTTTCTTAAATAACCAATTATTCTAGTCCAATAGTCGAAATCTTTACCCCCACACTTAGGGCAAGTGTCAATTGTATGTTTGCTTATGTAACCACAATTTTTACATTCACTATTCTTTACATTTACCGTCCAATAGTTACAACCAACCTCACCAGCGTAATTCAATAAATGTACATATTGTTCTTTTGATAAGTGTTCTTGTAGTTGTAAATGACAAGCAGAACCACCATCCAAGGATGCGACATTTTCCTTTCCGTGAAGTTTCATTTTATCCAAAATGCTAATTTCATCATCATCAGGCAAAAAGAAATATGATGTATAACAATTTCTTCCTTCTGGAACCCAATATCCATCAGATTTATCCCACTTGTAATTTTTAATTCCCAAACTTTCAGCAGGCACAAATTCACTATTGAACATTTCCTTCTTTGTACGATGCAAAGCATTTTGTTCTTTCAACAAACCTGTAATATGCGTAGTAAAATATAAATAATCTTCGTTATAGTTACAAACGCCACCTAAATACATCCACGCTTCATTTAACCCATTAATACCTAAAGTCAAATATTGTTTATTTAAGTGTATGAATCCTGCTGAATAAACAGGTAACATATTTGCATCATATAATTCCCATAGAATGTCATTATATGCTGTATGATATTTGTAAACACGCTCTAGAATAGGGGTTAAATATTCCCTAAATCCATTCATAAACCCTTCTTTATCATTCAAGAATGAATCTCTATTGCCGTTACAAACCTCACGAACATAATTTTGAATAATACGATTAAAGTTAAGTGTAATAACTGATTTAGAACCTGTTTGTTCGCCAGTTAAACCATTCGTAAATGTAAATGTATTTTCTTGTATTTTGTTAGATAGACGACAGCATGAACTCAATGTGTCGGGAGAATCGCTTGTATATATAAAGAAACTGTGTCCCTCTGCTAGCATCTCAGCCGTAAAATCTGCATATTCTTGGTCAACATATTTACCATCAATATACAACAAAGACATTGTCTCAACGGGGAAAGTTAAGACACATCTGGTTCTTTCTTTGTTAAACCATCTCATAAATTCCTTTTGTAAAAAAGAAATGGATTCCCATTGTGGTCTTGTTCCGTCTGGAAATACATAATCACCATACATACCATCAAAATAAGGTTTATCAAAATAAGCAAAATTAACAAACGAACTTTGAAATCCTCTTGCTGCGGCTGGTTGGTTGATACCATAAATAACCTGTTGAAAATATTGATGTATCTGACTGCGTATTGTTCGAGTACCATCACCAAGTTTTATTGTGTAATTTGGATTTTCTCGTATGTTTTTTAAATAATCTTTCAACTGTTCATCAGATAACTTTTCTTTGCTTTTGGTTACAATTTCATCCCTAATTTTATTCAAATAATCAGACTTAAAGTCATGTGTCGATAACTCTGTAATATCATTTGTCCAATAATGCGAAATGTTTAACAGTTCTCGAAATTTGGGACCAATTCTATAGAAAGCGTTTGGCATCTTATAATAATCATCACCCCATTCCTTTCTAGCAAAATAATCTAGCATATTGAAGAAACCAGAACAAGCCACTGCTCCTGCGAACTGCGATGAAACCGCGAAAATAAGGTTGACGAACATACCACAATAAGAATCAATGTTCTCAGGCGCGGCAGATAATCCACCAAGACCCTTCAATCCATTGATTAAAAATGGATAAGATTGAATAGCAACACAATACGGGGCATTAATTCCAAATGAACTCTCATCATGCTTGTAAAGTATATGACTCTCAAGGTCTTGTATATATTGTTTTGCTAATTTGTTGGTGTATAACTTTTTAATTCTCGATGCAGTGTTTTTGCGATTAAATACTATGTTTTCAAATTTTGGTATTTCTGCATTTAATGTTGCAATATTTTTAGTTGCGACATTTGCGTTTGAATCATATTGCGAACCCGAAGAAGCATTCTTGGCATTGATATAGTTCGTTATGAAATCACCTCTTTTTTTAATTTCAACATCAGTTACACACTTTTCAATATACGCCTTAGCCGCCTTTTTATTAACTGACATTAACCATTCCTCTACCTGTCGTCTAATTTCAGCCGTTGTCATATTGTTGTACAGATAAAAATTGTTTGATACAATATCCAACAACGTATTGTTACATTCCTCACCCACTGAACTGAATGCTGCACAAATGCTATTCTTAAGTTTATCGCTATTAAACTCTTCTTTTACACCATTTGATTTTATAATATCCATATAAATCCTTGTTTATTAATTAGTTATATTATTTTTAAAATTTACCTCCAACCATTGAGGTGAGAATAAATATAATCAAATTTTTATTTTTATTCACCTCAAATTTACGAAAAAATCTATGTTGTTGAAACACAAACATTGCCGTCTGAAAAAAAAATTATTTTTTTACTTTGTTTTTATCATATAATGACATTGATAATTGTGTTGAAATTTGTTTTGACTCGTTTGTTTGTTTTCCGTCTAAAGTTTCATCGATTATTTCACTTTCAGACATATCGAAACGACCTGTACCATTATTAAGTGTTATACCTATAAACTTATTCTTCGTGATTTTACCTGCTCTGAATTTATGGACAAACAGATTAAGTTTATCAGTTGTCACCATTTCATCTGTCCTAGCAAAAGAAAGTATTATATGAGCAACCTGAACTTTTTTAATTGACCCGCCTCCCTGATTCATACCGACAAATGCTGTGTTAATAGATTCCTTTGTTCCTTGTATCGGTATCCACATGGCTATATTGTATTCATGTGCAATTGCTTCAAGCCGTCTTATTGTCATAGCTTCTCGTGTCCATTCTGTGTCGTTTCTACTATCTGACTTTTCTAATTTAAGACATTCGAAATAATCAATAATAACAATATCTGGTTTAAACCCGATTGAAATCATATGGTCAAGGTGGCGTTTTAAATCATCACAACCAAATTCACCAGACATTGCACGTTTTTGGTATATGTTACTATCCATCATCTTACTCATATTGGCGATATGAGCATCCTCGACAAGCATTCTTCTAATATCACTGCTAACTTCTGGGTTGGACATTTCTCTTGACTCATAGCCAGTGATGTAACCATAATACTTCCTCACAATCGCTTCTTCCTCGTCTTCAAAGAATAGATGGAATACCTTATATCCCATATTATTATTGAATGGTGATAAACAGACTGCCGCGTTTACAGCAAAACCAGATGTCGCAGACGTTTTACCTGACCCAAGTGGCGCTATTATTACACCTAATTCCCCTTTAGCCAAACCGCCCATTAATATTTTATCCAATTGTTCAGCACCTGTCGGTATTGTATAACGATATTCATCACTCAATGCTTTTTCAAAGAATTCATTTGGGTGATGCAAGTCCCAGTCCTTTTTCGTGTTTACAATAAGTGCGTCTTGAATAAGTTTCTCAATCTCATTGTAACGATTCATGTCACCCTGTTTGATTATCTGGGTGGCTAAATTCATTGCACGTGTAAGATTCTGTTGTTTGAAAAAATGTTCGCATTCGGTTTCTATTAAGTCCATACCATCGAACTTCATACCCTTTATAAGTTCAAGGCTTTTTAAAAGGCGTTCTACTGTGATTGCCTCTGTAACCTTACTTCTTACAATTACATCTAGGTCGCTGTAAGTCGGGACACCGCCAGTAAGATTAAAACGGTCTTTGATAAAACCTACGATTCTTTTGAGTTCATCCATAGTGAACATATTCTGGTCTACTATGGGTTCTATATTTTTAAAAAAATCTCTGTCTTCTATGAAAGCCTTAACGAGTTTCTTCTGATATTCCTCGCCTAGGTATCCTAAATTATCTCTAGATATTGTCTTCATTTTTATTCCTTAAAACTTTTGTAGGTTAAAAAACCTGTCCGCGTTTTATTGCGGGCAGGTTTGCAAAATGGTTATCAGTGTACTAGTTTTTCTTCTTGTACCAGAAATTCTTCATTAACGACTTGTTAAACGGGAAGCCTTCGTTTGTCAAATCAATCTTCTTGTCGCCATACATGTCGTAATGTGTATAACTATTATCCTTGCGTGTTGTTGCATTAATGATAGACTTAATAATCACATAAGTATAATCTTCCTTACCGTATGTAAGTCTCTTGTTAAGACTTTGTGAAAAATTAAGAGTGTCAGGGTCTGAATTACGATACATCGAATCAGAATTTTGCAAGTCTACAGTGTTTCTGATGAACTTAGGATATTGTGTACCATCCCATATATATTCGTAAACCTTTTCATCGTCGATAAGGAATGCGAACTTAAATGAAACATCATATGGTTTCAAATCTTCTGATGGCACTTCTTCACGCTTAGGGTATTCCACATATTCTGTTTCCGACCTATCAACAAAACCTGTAAGTTTTATCGGCGCGTCCTGTGTATACCACAAATAAACACGACTTTTTGATTCAAGGTCATGCTTTATTAGGTTAACACAATAATCCATACAATCCTTCAACTCTAATGAGTTTATTGACTCTGGATTGAAACCTAGAATTTTGAAATAGCGTTGACAAACAATATTGTCATTCACTGAAAGTACGAACTGAAATCTTTCCCAAAACGAGTTTGTGTTTTTCTTACTGTTATTATCAGTTTCCATTGTTAAAAAGTTTTAAGGTTAAACACATTAAATATATCGTTATGTTCATCATAAAACAAGATTTATATTGAATTTTTTTTCTCTTTGTCTATAAGATATTTATAATCCACAAAGAAATTCGCAAAAGCATTCTCGTTTTTTAAATCGTCAATATCATTATCTACAATTATTCGGTAAAGGTTTTCCATTGAACGACCCTCCATGTCCATTGGTGCATACATGAAACTTTCGATGAGGTCAATTGATTCCGTTGTCATTAATGGGTTTCTAAGGTCAATAATCTTACGATTTATTTCGTAAAGTCTGTTACCTTGCATACCATCCGTTATCCCGTTTATAATGTTTTCTGCCCATTTGAGGGGTTTTTTCTTTTCCGATATACGATTTCTATTTATCTCTTCAGCATGTTTTATTACTTCATCTAATGTGACCTTTCTTTCAAGAATCTCTGGGAAGTTATCAAACAGAGTTTTCTCACCTAGACCTTTCACACCTTTTATATTGTCTGAACTATCACCACACAACATCTTCTTTAGAAGAACATTCGAATAATGATACCCCATGTATTTGGTGTGGTTTTTAACAGTCACAAAGTCATGCAATGATTGAACATAAACAATTACATCATCGGAAATTAACTGGGTTAAATCTCGGTCATTGGAACAAATGACAATACGTTCTTCAGGCTTCTTATGTGTAACATAATAACCTATAAAGTCATCAGCTTCAACCTTGTCACAAATACATTGTCTTACCGCCAATTCTTCAAGACACATCATAAGAACATCCCTCTGCCAAAAGAAATTCTCTTTTTCAGACTCACTTCTTTTTGGTTTGAAGAAATGCTTCTGCATATGTTTGATGCGTTCATTAACTTCTTTCATGTAATCAGAAATATTATTATCATCAAAACTTTTATCCCTATTGGCTTTATATTCGGAAAGATAATAATGTCGTTCCTCGCCAGAATTATCACCGTCAAAGAAACAATATACATATCTGAAATTACCCTTACGTAATAAAAGTTTCAACTGCAACAAAAACTGGAATATTCCACCAATCTGTTTTCCGCTCGATGAAAGACGTTTATCGGCATTGACACACACCTCCAATAAATTAGAACCATCCACAAGCAAGGTGTTAAATGGCTTAACACCTAACTGTGGTTTGTCTGTTATTATTTTCTTTGGTGTCGGTTGTGACATATTGTTATTATTATGACAAGTGACAAAAAATTTGCCCTTTCTCGTTTATAAGAACCTCCTTGTTTTCATCAATAATGAAATCTTTTGCGTTTTGTTCGTACTCGTCCCTGTTGTTAAATACCACCATCTGCGGGAGTTCTTCGTTTTCTTTTTCTACCACCTTCATCAATGAATTAAATACATTGAATGGCATTGAAGTCATGTTATCTGACTTCAAATCGTAAGTTGCTTTTTTGTTTAATACTACTTTCATTGTTCTAAAATTTTTGCAAAGTTAGGAAATATTTTTTTTTAACCAAAAAATTATTTTTTAATTCTCACTTTCATATTCGGCATCGGGTTTCTCACTGAATTCAACTTGTGAAACATCGATTTTTTCATTTGTTTTCGACATATCTTGTAATTGTTTGAGAATGTCACCAATATGATTCTTCCTATATTCATCCAAATCGTCTGGTGATATAAACCCACAATCCGATGCAATCATTTTACCTTCATAACATACATTATGTGGCGCGTCCAAGTGATTCTTTAGGATTTTAATTTTAGTTTCAATGCCATAACTGTAATCAACACCTTTATATGTTGCGGTAAGCCTCTTTATACCTGATGTTAATTGTCCACCAAGCAATATTTCAAGTCTTGTCGAATATTTGAGAGACTTGCCACCTTTGGTTTGCATGATTGCTGGTCCAACTGGATTTGTCATAGCATCCATCCATACCTTGTTAATATATAAAAATGTATTGGTATATTTTGAAGAAATCTTCTTTGAGGAAGGTATTCTATCATTAACAATACGGTTGAATGCAACACTTATTGCGCCTGCATCCCACATTGCATTACCAATACCCTTTGCATTGTAAGTCTTGAACGAAGAAAGTGAACCTACAGAATCCCATACAAAAAGAAATCCCATATCAATCTCACCGTCTTCTTGTGCATCCAAAAGTTCATTAATACACATGGCAACATCTTCTATTACTGCCATTTTCCTTGTTTTTTGAACTTCCTTTCCTTGTGAATAATCCCACTTTCCGTATTGTTCAATCAATCTTTTATTGTCATAATACAAGAAATTCCCATCCCAACTTACAATTTCTCGCTTGGTTTCAATTGTAACCTCGCCAGTTTCTGGGTTAACATTCTCAACTTCAACATCACCATATATTGGTTCTGCTTCCATACCCATTTGTTTTGCATAAGCGAATGAGAAAGCATTTTCTGTATCAAATATTACAGGTATGTAACCTTGTCTTTGTGCCGCAACAATAGCATGATTGAGTAATGTACTTTTTCCAACATTTGAATGCCCGATAACTGATATTACATTCCCCATTGGTAAACCTGGAAGTTGTGTGGCCTCAGAATATGCTTTCGGCATTATAAACCATTCTACAGGTTTATTAGCATTACTAACATTTGCTTGTATGTTATCACCTTCATGATATATCATACCTTTTTTTTCTTTAAAAGCAGATAGGCCTACTTTTTTTGTAACAGGTGTTATTCCAGCACCTTTTTTTATTGCTTGTTTTGCCATATTAAAATTTTTAAATTATTTCATTATATTTATAATCTCTCTTTTGCATTCCAACATTTTCGACATAATGGCTTATATATGTCATCGCCACCTATTACAATCTGTTCTCCGTCAGTTACAATCATTCCATTTAACATTCGTGCATTGACAGATGCATCATTACCACAATGGCACACTGATTTGATTTCGGATATATCGTCTGCAATTTCAAAAAGACGTTTGCTTCCTTCGAAAAGTTGTGTTCTGAAATCAGTTCTTAACCCATAGCAAACAACATCTATATTGAGTTCGTCAACAACACGTCCGAGGTCGTTCACCTGCTCACTATTTAAAAACTGAGCCTCGTCTATGAGAATCCACTTAGGCGTTGGGTAATTATTCTCAATCATGGTCTGGCAATAATTGAATATCGACTCAAACACTTTGTCTTCCTTTTCAATTGTAACACATTCATGTTCCATACCAGTACGTGACTTTATTATTCCAATCCCATCACGATTGTCAAGACATGATTTCATACATAGAAAGGGGATTCCTTCTGTCTCGAAGGAATGCGCCCTCATTAGTAGTATGGCACTTTTAGACGAACTCATCGTACCATATATAAAACTTAATTTTGCCATTTTCTGTTATCTTTTAGAATGGTAAATCATCGTCATTAAAGTTGTTTGTTGAAGTGTTTACAGTTGTATTGTCTGTTCCTGTTAGGATTTCTTTTCCTTTTTCCTCGGCTTTCTTATCCCTTTCTTCCTTCTCCTTTAGTGAAATGTACCCATTATCCTCTTTGCTATATACTGGTATTTCACCATCTGCAATAATTTTGAGATAATCATAACGTTTCACACTATACACGTCACGCCAGGTCTTCGGGTCGTTAACCCATTCGTTAATCTTATTCTCATCCTGTGAAAGTGGTGTCTGAATGCTACAATCCATAATCGAAACTTCCGTGTTCTTTGAATTCTCACCCTTTGTTAATGTCAGAATGAAATCTCTGCCATTCTTCAAATCAAAAACACTATAGTATCCCATACCAGCAGCTTTGTATTCTTCCTTTCTCTGGATGTAAATATTCTGGAGTTTGTCATAAATGCCGTTGTGGTTGTCATATGCACTGAAACGCCAGAACTTAACACCTTCGTCTTCTTTCCCGCGTTCAATAACTCTTACAAGGTATGCAACCTTCGGTTCGTATGAATAGGCTTGCTTGCACAATGTCTTACGAACAGAATTATCAGTCTCTTCATTTGCACGGTTAAAAAGTTCGGCGGATTTGTTGCAGAAAGGACAACCTTTTCCATTTTCATCTTCAATATGCTGGTCGGTCAAACATACAAACTTTTTGAAGCCCGATTTTGAAATCTGTTGGTCGACTTTTATTGAATGTGTCTTTATTGGCACTGCAATGTGTGAATTTGTTGCCGAAACAGGTAGAATTCTAATTTGTACCTTTCTTGAAGTTTCGTTCTCCTCCAATTTTGTGTTCAAATAATTCTTTGTGTCGAATATTGTCTTTTTTACCTCAGTTTTTTTCAAATTAATGTCATCAAATACATCTTCTATACTTTCATTTACATTCTGTGTCATTGTATTATATATTATTATAATTATTATTGTTCGTTTTCATTATAAAAAATGGCAGTTGAAGCCGATGCAAATATAATGCATTTTCTTCAACCACCAAAAATATTTTTATTTTTTTTTTAAAGGTTTGCCATACGGTCAATCAATCCCTTAACACTTTCAAGACTTTCGTTAATTATTTCCTTGCTTTCATTAACCTTGCTCTCTTCAAGAGCTGATAGGTTATATTTGTCTGCATTGTACTTATTCTTTAATGCATTCAGTTTTTCTTTTGCAATTTCACTTTCATAGTCAGGTTCGTCACTGCTTATATTAGCAATCTGGCTCATAGCCTTATCCTTTTCATCATTAGTCTTGTTTATGTCTATGTCATAGTCGTTGTTGTCATATGGATTATAGATTGACTCGTAATAATTATAGTCATCACCATTTACAACTCTGAATACTGATGGTACCTCGCCCTTAGGAATATCGTCGAATGAATGGAAGGTTCTTGACGGGAACATACTCCACAATTTTTCCATTGCTTCTGATTGGTCTTGCTTTGCTATCGCATCAATAGCACGTTGTGTATCTGTACCAGCCTCTTTATAGAGTTTTTCATCAGCATCGTTTACTTCAATTTTCTGGAATCTCTTAGGACTTAATGCATATATCAATTTTTCACTTGCACTCTTAACCCTACTATAGAAATATGTCTTGAACGTTGCGCCGCCTTCCATATTAGCATCAAATGATTTTGCTTTCTTCGCTCCCTGTTTGGTCATAACATCTTCCAATCCCAATGAAACAGCAAGGCATTTAAGAATCATAGATTCGATTTGTTGGTTGTTTACACGATTCTTCTTAATCTGTTCGGCAGTTTCAGGACGTTGCTTTTCATAACAAACCTTAGCGAAGATATTCATACCATATTTCAATGCTTCATCCTTAATACCATTGAAAATACGTTCAAGTTTCGTCTTGTCTCCATTTGCGTCTTTAATAAATTGGTCGCAATTCTGAAGTGTGTATGTTGCTGGTTTTTCTTCGGTCGTTTCATAGGGCACCAACTTACCAAACTCATCACGTGTCCATTGTTTACCAGTCTTGTCTCTGAACACTTTAGGTTTCGGTTTATTGTCTACAATGTCTTCTTCGGGTGTTTCGTCTCCGTCATCACCGTATTCATTTTCAAATTCGTCATCGTTTTCATCATATCCGAATACATCCTCTTTCAAAAGCATTCTCTTTACTGATTTTTCAATGACATTCATAAGTTGACTTTCCGTCATAAATATTCTTCGTTTCATAGTCGAAATTTTATTCTATATTATTATCTTTATTTTTTAATCATCGCGTCAGATATAATAATCTGTAAATCATCAGCAATTGGAACTATCAATTCGCCTTGCGGAAATGTAACACCTTCCATATATACTGGTGTGTCAAAATTTATATGGAAATGGCCAGTATAAGTACCTGCTTCGTTAGTATCTCTTTTCTTCCATCTATATTCTATGAAATAACGTTCTTCGCATTTGCTGTCTTCATCGTAGACGACACATGCATCAGCTTTGGCGATTTTCTTTATCCCTGTCGCAGTGTTTGTCATTGTAAACTTAAGGGAGGAACATGCCTGTAACGCAAGATAGAGTTTACCGAAATCATTTCGTCCATCATTCACAACTTCCATCCTAAGTGTTGGTAATGTTGCATCCTTGTTTATTACAAAATACTGTGCCATAAGATTCTTATAATTTGTTTATTGTTCAATATCCCATTCACCCAAATCAGACCACCAATGTCTTGAAATCATTGCAATATTTTGTGCAGTAACTTTATTGAACTTCTTAGCGTTCCATTTTCTATCACTGAATATTACATTCTTTTCTGACATTTCACGCATTTTTATATCGACAACATATAGTTTGCCACCACCAGTAGTGGTAAGTGTAACATAACAGGATTCATTATTATCGTTAACGATATTTTCAACCGCTTCTTTTATAATTGTTTGAAGTTGTTTCTCATTGAGTTTTATAGTCTTCTTCATAATATTATTTTTTTAAATAAATATCAATTGAAAGTCATTTTGACTGAAAAGATTAACAAATCTTATATTTATATATAAAATACTTTTTAAAATGGTAATAGACGACGAAAAAAGTAAACTATTCGAATTGGTTAGAGCAAATCTGGGAGCACCAGTAAGAAAAGTCGAACTTACTGACGACCAATTATGTAATCTATTAACAACCGCAATCGGTGACTATTCGGAACGTGTCCAGAACTTTATTATTGAAGCGAACTGGGCTACACTTTATGGTAAGAATATTTCAAATCTAGACTTGGCTTTTGCTTTGTCTGTAAGAACACTTGATATTAACAAGGAGTTCTCCTATTACTTTTCAAAAGAAGTGGGGCTTCAACAACGTGGTCCATGGGAACTTAAGAAAGACTTCTTTGTCATTGAACCAGGTAAACAATGTTATCTAGTACCTGCTGGTCGTGAAATAAACAAGGTATTATTTATAACCCCACCAACGTCCGACCCAGCAATGTTTGCAAACGCATGGGCGGGTGGTGCTATGTTCGGAAGCGGAGTAATGGGTCAACTCGGTTCTGTCGCGGCGTTTAATGGCGGTCTAGGTACTGGTTATGGCATCGGAATGGGGGCTTATGCACTTCCTTTCTATGATATTGCCCTTACTGCGGCTGATATGTCGTATAAAAACAAATTCCTACAATGTGACTTGGCATATAAAGTTACTGCTGGACCCGATGGTTCACATATTATACACTTAATGAGTGCGCCTGGTGGTCTTGCTGATAGAAAAGGTGGCTTTGGTCGTTATCACAATTGTTATTGTTGGTATACTTACTATGAACCCGATGATGTTGATGAGTGTAGAAAAAATAACCCTGATATACTTCTAAGTCCCGACCAAGTACCACTTGGTGAACTCGACTACGCTTTGTTTAATAATCCAACAAAACAAATAATCCGTCAACTACTTATTGCTAATGCAGCAATAACACTTGGGTTTATAAGAGGTAAGTTTAGCGGAAGCATACAAATGATTTCGTCGCCATTGACAATGGATTATCAAATGTTAATAAGTTTTGGTACGAAAGAAAAAGAGAATGCGTTGAAAACACTAGATGAAAGACTTGATAGAATGACCCCATGGAAAATTATGGAGAATAACGCGAATCTGACTGAAAACCTTATTAAATCAAAGAAGGGTACACCACTCGGTATATATGTACGATGAAATGTTTATAATAATAAAAAAACCACTTTTAGCAAGTGGTTTTTTTTTAATATTGTTTATTCAAAATAATCTTTCAGGCTCAGATTAGGAATATCCAAAGTTTTCAGTATTTCTTTGTCATTTACACCGTTTTGAATATCACCCCTAGTTATTTTGAATTCTTCCTCTTCCTTGCTAGGGTCAACATCATTATTGAAAATCACCTTGTAATTAGAATTGGGGTCATTCATTTTTTCAGTCCAATATTCTTTAGGACTAACATCGAAAGGCTTACCCTGCTGTGACCTAATGTTTATACGTTCCATATCAGTTGGATTTCGTCTTTCGAGTTCGTTTTGAAGTTCCTCAACTTTATTAGTATTTGCGTCAAGTGCTTTTGAGAATTTATCCACAATTTGAAGAAGTGCTGTAAGTTTCTCATCAACTCCGTCAACCTTATATTCTGTGGTCTCCTGTGATTGTGAAAGTTCATCCACGTCGATAACCTCATCATCAGGCTGGAGTGTATCAACATCCATATCGGTATCTCCACTTTCATTGTCGGTGACCATATCTAAGTCATCACCCATATTCATATTATCATCTGCTGGCATATCAGTTGCGGGTTGCTCACCATCCTGTGGTATATCGGTAGGCATTTCACCATTCGTCATACTAGGGTCTTGTTGCATTGGCGGTTGTTGTTCTCCCTGTGGCATTTCTTGTCCACCTTCTTGTCCACCTTGTTGCATTGGTGGTTGTTGAGGGGATTGTTCTTGATTCATGTCATCATCACCAGCCTCTGTTACAAAACTATATTCGTTCAGTTGCTGAAATCTCTTTCTGACATTTTCAAGATTATATTGTTTTATGAGTTGTTCATCGATACGATAGTCCATTTTAATTAGTCCATTAAAACAATCTTATTATCCTCAGTCAGCAATGTTGCGCTGCATTCGGTTCTTTCAAAAAGTCCGTTTTCCTTTTTGAGTTTCTTTACCTTCTTTTCTGGTAGATTAGTGCCGTTAAGTATGCTTTGTACGTTGCTTAGTTTGTCAGTTCCCATAATACTACTCATTTTTATCAGTTATTTCTTCTTCAGTCTTTTTTGACTTCTTTGAATTCCTCTTCTTTTTTGGCTTAGGTTCTTCTTCAATAGTGGTTTCAATAGTTTGTTCTGGGTTAATACCATCTTCACCGCTTTCGACTATAGATTCCTCAATAATTTCAGTATTGACGATTTCGGTTTCAATTTTTTCTTCTACTATCGGCTCTACGGATACTTCGGTTTCCATCATTGATGGATTTTGTTCCTTAGTGATTGTAATAGTCATTTTTTCAGTCTCAATAACCTTTTCAAATGGTTGTGGATTTGCAGTCTCAACTTTTGACGTGTTCGCTTTAGTTGTTGGGTTTGCAATCGCATTTGCTCTTATTTGACGCCTCATTCTTCTGGTAAGAGGTTTTTCGTTTACTAGTTTTACTCTCATTGTTATTGTATTTTTATAAATAATAAATATATCTATTCTCCAAAAAAGTCTGAAAATATTGGTATTAGATGTGGATTATTATTCGTATTACTGCGAATTTCATCATCTATAAAGTCAGTTGAATGTACAAAATCCGTATCTGGTAGTTTTGCAAAACGTTTTATTATCTTTTTGTTTGGTATGTGGAAATATTCACAAAGTGATAATGATAAGCCATAAACACATTCGTCTCGCGGAACATATATGAACATAAACATACTACCTCTAGTAATGAAAATTTTTTTATGACCACATTGTGTAAAATAATAAACCATTTTTTTTATTCGTGAATATGTCAAGTTAAGAATGTCTATATATTTGTATTTTACTTTGTTTAATAGCCTATTGATGCAAAAATCAGTAAAACTTTGAATATCCTCTTCCTGTTCCTTGCGGTTTTCTGTTCGGCCATATGTCCACCAAATATTATTTGTTGGTCTTTTGTTAAGAATATTAAAGTCAATAATATTATCTCTTGCTGTTTCTAAGCCTATATATAATGTAGGGATGTCGGATATACAATCACTTGGTGATGTGCAAATATTAAAATACTTCACGCTATTAAAGCGTTTTGTTGTCACTATGTTACCAATAAAATTCAAAATATATATTTGTTTAAACGGGGACAAAGATAATATAAATTTTTAACAATGCAAAATTATATAACTAAAATTTTAGATATTGCATTGCAATGTCCCACGCTTCTTTAGCCCAAGCACACCTATTAACCATCATCGCTTCATCACCTGGTGTCAGATTTTCATACCCAAGAAGGAAACGTCTCACAACATCATGTATTGCTGCACGATTCTTTTCATAATCATAATCACCATTATCAGCGGGCGCACTAACAGATTTAATATTACCAACGCGGGCAACCATTCGATTACCTTCTATCGTAACAGTCTTGTTCGGATTATCCCCAAGTACTTCAGTAATATTCGTAAAGAAACTAACTTCAGTTAATTCATATACCAAGAAATCAATCTGTTTCGCTATTGTATTAAGTTGTTTGTCAAATTCAGCATATATTTGTTGTTCCGTAAGATTCTCTGGACAAGTGTATTTTCCACCCGACTTCTTACAGAAATCAGGAAAACGCTTCTTTCTATCACCATTAATCCATTGAGCAATACCCCAAGCACTAGACTTGTTTGATTGTATTACAGGTTGCCAACCGCTTTCCTGTCCCAATACGCCAGCAATACCGACAGCTTGTACCAATGTAAGACCGAGTTCCTTATGAACAATTAATAACTGGTTAAGAATTTCACGTCCGTTTGCCTTTGTTGTATCAGTCATGTTTTGAGTGTTGCCTTGACTTTCGTCAATATTAGTGGTTACATCATTCTCATGTCCACTACAATCCTTAAGACGATAAATACGCCAATATTGCGCTCCATCATTATAAGGTATTGCTGTATTTTGCCAAGTATCTGACACCCAACATGGACTTATACCCTTTGTACCTTTATATCCACCAAACCAAACCCCATGTCCATAATTATCTGTTTTCGTATCAGTACATGGCCTTGAATTATCGAATTCGCGATAGTTCTTTACCTCATTCTCCATTCCGCTGCCATAACAAGGTGGGTTGAAACCATGTGTCATAAACATTATATCCCCCTTACATTGGTTATTTATATACCAACTTTCAAATGCTGTTCTGTCAGTATAGTCACGATAAATGTCAGGATTGTTGGCAAATTCTGGACACCTTGCATATTTTAATTCATATATAGCATTACTACCATTAACAAATTCCTTTTCAAAAACAATGAAACTTGAATAACCATACCAATTTCCTGATTGTACCTCCCTTCCTGTCAAACCAGAGAGGAATTGTTTAACACCTCTTGTACAACGACCAAGATATGTTGGTTCGGTAAATTCACTAATAGGTTTGTTATGTACTCTTCTACCGCGTTCACCCAACGTTCCACTTGTATGGTCTTTCAAATAAGCATCATCGGCAGGTTTCCAAGCCATACCTCTCAATATACCATTTTGAACATTGTCGTTTTCACAACCATATGAAACACCCCACGACGTATCTATATAATATGCGCCATTTCCATATGTTCCATCAGCACTAACTCCACCAATACCTTCAACCATAACACAGCCATTATCCACATATCTCGGTGCCCTACGTGACATCTTCATACCTTTAATTTTAGTCGTCATATAACCAGGCTGCATAGTATGGTCAACTCTGAATATCATATAAGCACCCCTAAATAATGGAACGTTTAGCAACTGGAAATACATCAATGGTGTTATCTGCGCATTGCCGAGCATTTCAATTTCACAAGTATATGAGTAGTTGTTGAAAACAGGATAAAGGTCTTGACCGTAAAAACACATGTGATTTGTACTACCGCTCGCTTTTTTAACTATGTCGGAGTATGTTTTTATTGAATATTCGGTCTGCATCGGACTATCCATATTCACATTTATACCCTTAAAAATATGGTTGTTTTGTCTGCTAAATGTCACACCAAAGGATGGAACATTGTATCCATACCGTATTTGCTGTAGTTCAACAATATCCTGGTTTGTAATTTCTGGTGTGGTTTCTAGATTATGTGTTTGTATGTAAGTCTTTTCTTTTTCTGAATGAATGTTTCTAAAGCATGATTCTGCAACTTTGGTTATACCTCGGCCACTATCATATGAATAAATATCAAAACCATCACACACCTCGTTATTTGCATCGCCAATTTCACCAGAATCAGTATATACATGCATTATGACAAATTTATTGCTCTGCTGTATTTCTTTCTTCTCCGCCCATGTATATGGTTTGAACATGCTACTCATATTAGTCAAAGCCTTATTGATATTGGGGTTACCCAAGTCAACAATGTCTGGTAACGCAAAGAACATACATTTGTTGTCTTTCGCAATATCACCGATAACTGAAAATAATGATTTTGGTGAATCAGTTACAGCGTCAGCCTCAATGGATTTGGCAAAATCACCCATGTTAACAATCATTCGATACATATTGCGATAGAATGAATCACAGAAAATAAAACTACTGAAATAATTCTTCACACTAAATGGATTGTTGGTTATCGGGTCATTAATATTTTCCGACATACTATATAATAACCATCTATCCCATAGGTTCTTAACATATTTATAAATACCAAACTTAAGGTCTACATTTCTTTCCAAATCACTCGTAGATACCTCATCGGCACTTCCATCTTGAGTTTCAACGGAATTATTTGCATCATAAACTTTTTTGAGTTCAGATGAAAACGACATAAAATATCTTATATATGATTCTGTCGGTATTGTTGGTGAATATGATGTTAGGTTATTAACATATCCGCTTACAATTACTTTAGATAGATATATGTTATTTATTAGGGTATTAAAATCACTTAATTCTTCGGACATATCAAGAATTAAACTTTTTTTACTATCCGTCGGGCAAATATATTTGTAATTACCAACAATACCAGATAGAGTAAATTTAGTACCATCACTAACATTAATTTCTGTCTTACCACGTATTATATCCCATGCATCCGCTCCATTATTTTGGTTACTACATTCTACGAATATTTTAACCAATGCAGTGAATTGTTCTTTGTTAATAGTATTCCCATCATTATCATGAAGTTCACAAGTCTTCTTAATGGTTTGCCAATCACCTTTTACAAAATCTAAAAAGAATTTTTTTAACGTGTTTATTGTTATTTGGTCATAACCGCCCATGACTTCGTTAAAACCTAGATGTTTGTTTTGTGAATATCTGCTGTAGTTTGTATCAAACAAAAATTGTGAATTTTTATATTCACCAATTATTTCCTTTGCTTTGGTATTAATCATTAACCCACAACATTTTTCGTCCTGTGGGTCGTTAGGATTACCTAGAATATAGTCGAATATGTCATATTTAAACTCTTTATAAAATTCATATCTCCAAGCCAAGGCTCCTTCAATCAATAGGCGTCCATAAGGAACTGCAAATACACTACCATCACTATTAAACAACGGGTTATAATCTTCTATACGATTAGAATACCAATATTTTAGTGTATGTAAGAACAAAAACGCCTTTGCGCAATCTCGGTTATTTTCATCAATCTTATCTGTTGATGACATGGTATAATAGTTTTCACATCCAAACAATGAACATTCTTCTGTTTTAATATCAGCATAATCGATATAATTAGTTGTTGTCGGTATATATGTGTTGAAATGGATTACACCAACATTCCCTGAATACGCAGTCGGTAAAGTTGATTTTGAAACTAACTTCATTTCTTTCTTCTCATCAATTATGAGGTAGTCATAATTTTCTTTCTTTTTACCAAATGTATTGGGGTAACCAATATTATTATTTATGTTTGTTGAAAAATCCGTTTCAATTTTAGACTCTTCTGTCGGAAGTAATGTAATCGAGTTACCTAGAAAATATTTCTTCCAATAATCTTCGTCTGATACATATTCTATCGTTTTATAAAAGAAATTTTCGTTAATTTTTGATTGATTCACATCATCCAAACTATATTTATCAACTTCTATTTTTTTATCTCCATTATAAATTGAATATACCTCATTTATGTAATTATCTGAAAAATTCTTTCCATATTTATCACCTTCCGAAATATGAATATTAAACATTAACGGATTAATATAATTCTTAGTGTCGTCAATTTTATTATTCTCTTTTAGAAAACGAAGATAGTCATTTACATTATGACCAACAAAAACATTATCATCAATATAATAATTGTCGTTTTTCTTTGGTAATGATATGTTGAAAATATTACCATTATCATTTACTACTGGAAAACTATTTCCAAGTTTTTTAAAGTCAGAGAAGTCACCAATTGGGTATAAATTTCCACTAGAAAGGCGTTTGCTACCATCAGTACTTCCATAACCTTTAAACTGCATATACGAATACTTTGTAAACTTTTCGCCATCACCGCCAAATAATACTATTATCGGATTATGTCCTTTCGTATTTTTATAAAAAATATTTTCATTGTTTGCTGAAACCTGTTCAACTGTACCGTATGGATTTCTTATGTTTTCAAAAACATATTTACCATTAACTTTATAATTATCATCATCACAAGTACAAGAGGCTATTCTCTTAAATGGATTAGTGACACTACTGTCAAGATTTGTAACATTTTTCAATATTTTATCAATTTGTTGAATCGCACCATCACTACCGCCACATTTAGTCTTTAATAAATCATAGAAATTATATGCATCAAGTTTACCAACACAATCACACTCACTAATGAATGAATCTGTCGTACCACGATAATTTATCATTGAATATAATGAAAAACGGATTGCCAAATATGCCGATAATTCAGAAAAACTATTACAAGTATAGGCAGGGAATGATGTTATCGTTAAATCACAAGGTAAAATTGGATATTTTAATAAACTAATTCCTACTGATTCCGTATTATCGTTGATGTTAGTATAACTATCGGTTTGATATATGCTAGTTATCTTATTAAACATGCTATCAACCAACTTATACTCCTCCCACTTGTATTTATCAAATTCGCCTGGCCAAGTTTCTTCCTGTATATCATCATCACCATTAATCGGACAACTATTACGCTGGTCTTTATCTATGTATAGTTTTGGGAAAGGTGTAATCGGTATTGCTTTATTTGATGATTTGTATTCATTTACTTTTTCTGGGTCTAAATCTAAATTCTTTATACTAGTATTATCAATATTAACACCAAGTTTTTCAGGAATCCTTTCCGTGATATTACTATAAATCGTATTTGCACACCCATAGACCATTGCAGTGAATGTCTCAAGGTGGCACATAATAGTCTTGAATAAATCACCCATTGTTGGTGGCATACCTAGAATATTCGTCAGTTTTTCATAATCAATATCCTTTTTTTCTTTGGTTGACGGAGTATTAATTGTTTCGTCTAAAACACTATTATTTGTACTTATAGTTTTTATTAATTCACTTCCAAACCCACAGTCATCATATGCTAAGATTGAATAATTATCAAAAATATATTTTTCATTAATGACTTCTTTATCCCAAATATTTTTTATGAATTGGATTAGTCCTTGTCTATAATTTGACAAATCAATAAAAAAAGGTGCTCCAATATTATTTATTGCATAACCATTATCTATAACATAATTAGGATTATGGTCATTACTGCTAAGTTGTAGATTATATGCTGAAAATGTTATGTAATTTTTACCATAGTCATTTTCACCTTCGATTTGCGGAGAAAATAAATTAACACAAAACAAAGAATCATTATTGTTTAAATTATGTTGTTTTAATAAAGACACACCATTGGCATATCTCGGTGTTTTATTATTTTTATTTATATTATCATCTTCTCCAAAGAAAGAATTATAACCAATAAATGCATTTGAATTGTTTATAAGACCCTGTTTAACATCAAAGAACTTTATTTTACAAGGAAAGTTTTTTATAGTAGTATAATCACCATTGATTTTTAACGGATTTGCACCTTTTTCTATATTTGTTAATTTGTCATTTTGTGTATTATAAGAATGTTTTATACACAAATCCCATAATTTTTTTGCCTCTACACCAATGTTTTTTAATTTTTTTTCCTCGGTGGCAATGTTATGTAATTTTCGTGTTTGTAAAATGACTATTTTAAAGTCTGCTTCATTTGGCGAACCTATTACATAAATTTGTCCTTTAAAATTAGTCTTAATTGTGTTTATAAATTTATCATATTGTTGGTATATTTCATTTAATTCAACATTTGAACTTTCTATACGATTAAGTTTAAGGCTTTCTTCCATAGAAAGGCTTGCTTCGTGATATTTTTCAGTCTTTTTAATATTTTTTTTCTTTGCGTTATGTTCATCAACCAATTTTCTTGAATTAATCGTTAGTTGTGCGGCATTTGTTCCGCTAACCACACCTAATTCCGTATTATCTAATGAAAATAATGTAAAAGAATAAATTGTTGCATGTTCATCACTGTTAATGATATGAAGGTCTTTGATATAACCTTCAGCATCTATGAGCATATTGTTAACCTTAAACATATTACTATTCCCCTATATTAAATTCACCACTATCAATAGCAGCGTTTATTCTTTGTATCAACTCCCTTAGTCTAGGTGGATATTTTCCATTACTTAATTTCCATGTTTCATCCGCACTTGATGGGTCAGAAACACCAGTCTTATTATCCCAATATTCTTTTCCTCCCCAATTTTCATTACTTATTTCAGGTGCAATCAATAAATAACTCATCGGTATATCAGTCAACAAACCATATTCATAACCAATAAATGACACAGTCGCCTCATAATTACCTGTTTGAGCATTAAGACCGCCCTTGAAACTCTTACATGATAATTGGTATGTCACAGCTTGTCCGTAAAACCCTTTTACTTGTAATCTGAATTTTGGGTATGGAAATGTAAAAAAACAGCCAAAAACAGTGTCTGCGGTTATTTCACCCTTATAACTGTCGTGTCTCGCTTCTTCTACACCAAACAAACCGACACCTCTTACGTCAACAAATTTTATTGTAGCAACAGGAGCAAACCAATTTTCAAATGAAATCTGTACGGATTCGACGCCAAGTCCTTCAACAACCTTATTTTGTTCGTTCTTTATTTCATTATAATGTGCATCTGCATAATATGTGGATAAAAAATCATGACCACCGAAACTTCTTCCTTGTAAAAAACTGACCGTACTGATTTTTTTATTAATTAAATCACTAACCATCTGACTGTCCTTATTAGGAATATTGTCCATTGTGGTTTGCCAACTTATCATTGCAGTATCCTTTTTTGCTAGGTTTTCATTCAACGGATTGTACGGGTCAAAACGGCTGACTTTTTCGACTATTAAATCAAAACTAATGCAGAATTTTGTATAATCGGGTGTCATTGGAACACCATTAATAGAACCATTTACATCATTAGGGTCTACATACATAATACGACCGCTATTGGTCAGTGCTGGTGAAATGGCATAATAGGTTTTGCCGTTTTCATCAAGCATCTGTACTACATTGGTATTATTAATCGTCTCTGTTGAATAAGCCATTTCTAACTATATTTTCTTTATAAAATAAGTATTTTTGAATCGAAAACCAATTAAAAAACACCATTATTAACATAGTCTGCAATAGAAGCCTCATATCTTCTAACAGCACTATCTAACGGATATGGTATTCTTAATGTTACACCATTATCTATTGCGAACTCATAAGGGGGTAATGATGGGTTTGCTTGCAAAATCAACCAACCAAAATTAGGGTCGCCATAATATTTGTAAGAAAGACTATCCATTCTCATTGAATATTTGTCATATGTTACATAAAGGTCTGTACCTTCCTCTTTTATTCTTAGAAATGGCACTTTACCAACTGTATCGTTAAATCTGAATTGTCTATATCTATCGTAATATTCTTCCATATTCTATCGCGTTAATTTACTAACTGAATCTATTATATATTTTTTAAGAGCACCTTCTTTATCCCAGTCAACATTATAGTTGTCATCAATTTCATTTTCAAGGTCTTTGTATGCCAACCCTGTTTTACTTGCAATTGCTTTAAGAACATCATCTTTAGATTTATATTTATCAATATTTTCAAAACCTAAAGTATGTCCTAATGGTTTTATTGTTTTAAGTGTTGCACTCTTTTTATTACCACTTGTTCCGCTTGATGATAATGAACTGTTTGCTTCGGCATTTTTGTCATAGCGTTTTCCGACATAAGCATAACTCTTCTCTGTATCAGGTTCGTCATTACCTGCACCTCCCATAGTAATGTAATTGGTGTTATAAACCATTCTATCAGCACGATTATCATACAAACTTGTATTAGCATAGTAATTGAACGACATGGCATTCTGTAATCTTCTTACTGGACCAGTCATATCACCGCCACCAACAAATTTAAAGTTAATACTAATAGTTGCCAACATTGGTTGTACTCCAATACCTTCATGATTGAGGTCCCAAGATAAACCATCAGAAACAGCATAATTAATATTAATACTATCAATAACAATCATCTGATTATAGAAATCACCAATTCGCAATATACAGAATGGAGGACGTCCAAATGCAAGGTTATTTGCCGTACTACCATTATTGTCCGACATTGTTAACGTATTACCCTGTCTTGTACATTGGTGTAAGAAAGTAAGACGTTCATTAAATCCTTCTGGTGTCATACTATGGAAGGCGGGGTCAAAATATCTTAGTTTATCAGTAAGTCTACTCCAAATAATAGGGTCTTCGTTCTGAAGTTTCTTAAAGAAGTGATATTCCTGGTCATAACGCAATTTATTATATTGGTTTTGTTCAGGTTGGTTGACTTTTGAACCTATTTGTTGATAGTCAAAACCATAATTAGTTTTTTTAACTTCATCTTTCTTTAAAGTCTCGTAATATTGATAATCCATTACACGAGCATTAGTGTTACTTTGGCTTTCTATTAATTCGTCACTTTTTTCAACAATATCACCATCCGAACAATCAGTTGCGGATTTAATATCAGTCTTTGTAAAACTTATTATTGTATGAGTTCTGCGAGATGCCTTGTTCTTATCACCATTGTTATTATAAACATCCTTTTTATCAATGTTGATTGTTTCTTTATTTAAAGAAAAACCATTTTCAAATCCTAAACCAATATTTTTATCTTTTAACCACCACTTAATAGTCTCTGCACGTTCTTCGGCCAAATTCGCATTACGTTTACTCTTGGTATCACCTGACGGATTAAGTCCATCTTCTGGAGCACAACCCAGAATATCAATACTAGTAATTTCTCTACTTCCGAAAATATTTACCAAACTATCAACCCTTGTGGTGTCCCCAAGTTTCTCTATTAAATAATTATATATTTTTTCATTACCATTCATTTTGGCAATTGCACAAGCAATTTCCGCAGTTGAGTAAACATTATCAATATTATTAATACCAATAGCATCTTTCAATGAATCTACATTCAAGTTAAAATGATTGGAAGATACATCCCAATAATTTACATTTGTGTTAGGGTCGGCAGTACTACCATTGTTACTACTTGGTCTTGCTAGGTTTTGGTCATATGTATTCTTTATCCTACCTTTATCTATTGCAGTGTATTCACCATCAATCCTATAATACCATTTTATCGGCATCGACGGGTCATAATAACCATTTTGCTTTTTATTATATGCAATAAAATTCTTGTCGGTACACTGTGATGAAGTATCTAGTTTTGTCTTACATTCAAGGTTAACATTATCAAGCCCATAACTTATTGGTTCGTTACCCATTTCATAACCCAATGCTCTGTCAGTGTTAAAATTACTCCAATCTATTGGAATATCGTCCTTGCCGTTCTTCTGACATCCATAACCACCGAGAAGATAAAGTATCGGGTCTACAATACCATTATCTCTATCAAATAAACCTGAATAATTATTGGGGAAGAAAGTGTAAAATTCAATTGTATCTACTTCTGGATTTGGGTCGACTAATGGAATTTCTTGGTTTTCTTCATCAATTTCAACTGCATCATTATCAATAATCTGATTATATTCATCAGTAAGTGGCGTGGGTTTTGCTTTTGAAAAAACACTAAACGGACCATTTCCGTTTTCATTACCATTTTTAGGGTCGCCACTATCACAACCAGCAAAGAATCTTAACCAGTCAGTATCTTTAAGACCATTGTCCTCATAATCGGTATACCAAGTTGCATAGTCGGTTATTGATGGGTGGTCGGTAAGCATTGTAAACGTAAGAGTACCAGTTCTTATAGTATTGGTATATGTAAATACATCTTCACCACGGCCAATAAACTGACTTGCCTGCCAATTAGCCTGTGTAGTTTCTGAAAAATTAAGGTTATATGGTGGAAACCACATTATTCTACCACCCATAGGTCCCCTCTGTTCCCAAGATAGGCATTGTTCAAATGAATAAGGGTCGTAATCTTTCCATGCAAGGTTTTCAATTGAGAACATACAATCTTTCGGATGTATATTTGATGCCCCACCATTAACATATGAAGGGGTAATATTAATTAGTCCTGTGTCTTTGTCGATAACTGAGTGTTCCCATCCAGGATTACCATTTTTCCAACCCCCAGGAGTTGCAGTTTCATCAAAACCCTCCCATTTATGTATGGTTGTCAATGGAGTTACCTTACCATTTTGACCATTTTCGTCTTCTGTATAAAACGGGCGAATTGCATTCTTTAAACTTGCCATCTGATAATGGTGTGTCCATACGCGACAATACGGATTCTGATAACCATTTCGGTCAGTTGGACCACCGCCATTTTCAGCTTTCTTGGTTAAAAGATTTTTACCATGGGATTCTCCGAAATTACTTCTTTTTTGACCACCATAAAATATATTATTAGACCCATCGTCAGCATTTGTTGCAAATCTTGAAATCAATGTGTTTACTTTATGGTTTCTAAAAAGTTTTTTAGTCTTATAAAGAATTGAATTTCTATCAAGATTCTCTTCCCATTTATTATTAAATTCCCCCTTATCCAAATCATCGGGATAAAGATTTTCATAACTATGGTAAATATCGTTACCAAAACCACTGGTAAATGGTAATATATTTCCATCGGAATTTCCCGAACCTATAATTTGCCTAGTAGAATTTTCATTAGTAACCCCTGATGTCCTTACTTTATCATAATAGTCAAGGTAATTCATATCCCTTGAATATTCAGGTCTATCAATAGGTGTTCCAAAATTTTGTGAATTTCCTTCTGGATAAGCGTTATCACCAAGCATATCAAGGGTTATATTTCTCTCATTCACGTTAATCATCATCAAACGATACATGTAAGTATACATTCTCTGATTGAATGTCGGGAAATCTTTTATCGGAATACCACAAATACTTCCGACAAAACTCCTTAAGTTATCCCACGATATACTCCTAACTGGACCAGTGAGATAACCATATTCACCTTCAACCCTTTCTCGGTGTCTATCCTGTACAATTGCACCTATTTCAGAAATTCCGTTTATCATTTTTTAATCGATGTATATTAATATATAGCAGAGATATGATTTTTCAATAATAATTAGCGACGGAATTCACTCATCCACAAATCGCTTTTACCGCCATTCGTCTTTTCCGTCATACCGCTCATAATCATATCAACAATTGCCTTCTTTAAAATGTTATTATTTCTAATGGTCTCTATATTCATGCCGTTTCCCTTAAGGTCAATACCACCATTAACATTAACGTTAATATTACCATTACCAGTTCCACTCTGACCTGTAATATAGTTGTGAATATCTTCAACCATACCGAAGATACCATTGAAAAGAGTATCAAACGGACCACCTGGTTTTGCCGCCATAACAGTATCATTCACATGAGTACTTACAACTGTCGGAGCCATGTCATTTACTGGTATTATCTTAGTACCTCTATTTGAAATAAGTCCGTCTTTAATTATACTACTTACATTATAAACCCCTGCTGTATCAAGGTAACTATCTGGTTTTGACGCAAAATCTTCATCGGGTTTACTATAAGTTTTACCATCAATAACATAAGACGTACTACCATCAGTGTTTTTATAAAGTCTTAAGTTTTTCGCTTTCTTTTGCGTTTCTGCCTCTGATTCATATCCACTACCCGATATATCATATGTTGCGCTAGCACCTGCGCTGAATATTGCACCAGCAATTCCGCTTCTATATTTATCTAATAAATTACCAAATTCATCAACATATTGGTTTATCTGCCCACTTCTCAAATCAGCGGATATTTTTGCAACTGCGGCATTATAGGTTTCAGTGTCTAAATTACCCTCCGTTTCAACTTTCCTTATTGCAGCGTCTAAAACATTTACTGAACCGCTATTTTTTACTTGAGCAACCAAATCTTCAAGATTTCTTACATAATCGCCCAAACTATTAATAAATGTATCCATGGATTTTAATTGAACATCCATGTAATCATTCATAAGTTTTGCTCCATCCGATAGTGTAATTTCAATTTGTTTTTGTTCACTTTCAAACTGACGTGTGGCTAAATTTGAGAATTGTTTCAATCTTTCATCTAATTTATCTCGATTAATCTCATAAGTACTTGCCTGTATATTACGTCGTCTTGCATTTTCACCTTCAACAGTTGTATACATACCAAATGTTTCATTGGCAAGGATTTCTTGTGCAACTGCTAGATTTTGTGTCTGTATGTCGAGTTGTCTCTTTGCAATATCAATCATTTGTTCCTGATTGTCTTCGGGCATTATATTCTTTATGTCCTCTGAGGTGATTGTATTTGCATTCCTCTTTTCATATTCTCCTGTTACTTTATTAAAAACATCAACCATCCAACTCTTTGTATTTTCATCCCACAAAGCATTGGCAGACAAAAGTTCTTTTTCTTCTCGACTAAGGTTATTTCCGCCTAAAACTTTCATAACCTCATTCCCTTTGCGTCTTTGTATTACCTGACGGCGTATATCTTCATAACTTTCACCTGTGGCATTTGCTATAGCTCTCATTTGCATAATCTCAGCCTGATTAAAGGATGTTTGACCAGTCCTCTTATCAAATCTACCGAAACTAGCGGTCATTGATTGTATACGTTTTGCATATGATGCAGGGTCATTAAACGCCTCATATGCCATCGCCATTGGGTCTGACATCATTGCAGCATTACCACCAAGTACTTGTAATTGTGCCGAATTTGAAAGTAAATCTTCAACAGTACCTGCCTGTATCTTGTCCAACATACTTCCAAGATTATCCATATTGAATCTTGTTTTCTGCGCCCACAAAGCCATGTCAGCCATACCTTTTACACCATCCTTGAAATCATATTTTTGGGCGGTTTTTAAATTCTTTACGATTTCTTGTATAAGTTTCTTGTTGGATACGCCTGCCTTATTCGCCATCTTATACATGTGAGTATACATTTCACTGCCATCTTTTATGGACATATTGAAAATATTCAAATCACTATACATTTGTGTTGCCGTATTTTCATCCAAACCAAATACCCTAGCCGTAGCAAATATTCTATTTGCGTCTTCACCACTTAAACGTACATTTCTGTTGGCATTTTCTATATAAGAAGATTGTATTTTTTCAAAATCCTCTAAAGTTTTACCAAATTCTGAAATTTCAATGTTTAGTCCATACATGGCGTTCTTATGTTCATTAAGCATATCGGCATTAACGTCAAACATTGAAACCGTCCGCATTATAGCGGTATCTAATTTAAGTGTTGTTTGTTCTATTTGTTTTGCTAGATTACGGAAAGGTTCAACTAAACCACTGACTTCCTCTAATGTTTCATCAGTCATTTCATTTTCAAACCTTATGGCTGCCTGAGCCATGGCAGTTGCTGCTTCTAATTGTGCCATACGATATTCTGTTATCGCTTCAGTAACACCCGCTATAGCAGCACTAACACCCGCGATTATACCACCTGCCAAGGTTCCAATACCAGGTAACATTGCAATAGCACCACCTACTGCTGCTACCGCCCCCGCAGTTTCTTTTATATACTTATTGTCTAGTTCCATGGCACGTTTCTGTCTATCCATGGCAAAATTCAATTCTTCAGTTTTCTTCACTAGGTTCATCCTAGTCATAACCTTTGCTGCATTATCTGCATTTTTTGATGACCCATAAACTAAATCTATAAGGTTAGAACCTGAAAACGCACCAATACTATTATTAATTCCACTTGTTAGGATTTTACTATAACTTTGCATATAGTTTTTGAGAATATTGGTATTTTTTTCAAAATATTTGACTTGTGTTGTCATTTCGAAATTATACCATGCAAGATATATATCCATAACTTTTTTTACAGCATCACCAATTAATTGGCCTACTTTTGCACCAATTGCCTTTCCTGCTGAAGCCTTTGCTTGTTGTTCTGCTCTTATATTTTGGTCTTTGCCAACGCCTCTTTTTGCATATCTCTCTGTTAGTTTGTCAATCTCACTCTGACTTTTGCCTTGTGCCCATCTTTTAGAAGATATTTTATTTCTTGCTTCTTCTCTATAGTGTTCGAATGCCTCGGCATCTTTTTTGGCTGTCTTTCTTTCATATCTATTTTGAAAAAAATCATTGAATAAACTTCCACTACCCCTACCGCCATAAGTAGTCGATGGTATTGCTGTATTTTTAGACGTTCCACCATAGCCACCACTTATATTACCAGTGTTTCTTGATATTGAATCAAGATGATTGCGTATTTCTGTTAGTATTTTTTTAATCTCATTGTCCATAATAAATTATTCAGTAAATATACTAATTGACGTACTCCCACGACTAAAATGCGTGGGATTCTTGGTCGGTAGCGGGGTCTTTCAACCCGTGCGCAACAGCCGTTGAGGTTTTACCCTCAATGGTCTTACCATTGCTCCCGACGTGGGAAACGCCCTTCCCATTCATATATAAATATCAAAAAAGCACTAATCTTGAGATTAATGCTTCATTCTTTCATCAATTCTTTTTTTCTCTTCCTCAGTTATTTTATTATGTACTTTAATAAACGTATGTCTTTCGAATATTGGCATATTCAATAACTCTGACATTGAAAACCCCATATTTTTATGACATCCATAAAGTTCTTCTTTTAAATTTTTTTCAAAATTAGGATTATATGAACCTTTTATTAGTCGTGAGGAATCACAAACTATACTTGTTAGTTTAAAATATTCATATAAATTCTTTTCTTGTAAAGTTCTATATATTGATAAATATCCCGTTGTCATAAGACAGAAAGGTGGTAAAAGAGCCGCCTCCATCGACCTCAGGAATTTCTATTTTAACTCTAAAATCTACGCCAGGCATATTATCCTTAACATATTCTCTATATTTTTTAGACTCACCTGCTCTCATATTGTCAATATACTGAGAAACAAAATCCTTGTTAGAATTACCATTAATTGACACTGTATAATTCTTCATATCCATAGTGACACTTTCATTGGCAAAGAAATTATCCACGGTACTTTCAATGTCTTTATCAGGTAATGTATTCGCCCAAGTCATTATATTGTCGCACGATTGATTCAAAATCTCCAAATCATCCTTATCAATGTTATCATTTGATGCTATGTTACTTGAAATTTTATCAATATAGTCGATTATCTGCGACTTGCTTTCATTAAGCAGTGTCTTACGCATTTCGTTTTCTAACATCCTATATTCACCATCTGAAGGGATTTTGAACTTTATTTTATCACCATTGGTTGTTGTATAGTCAAAGTGTCCGTTATTATCAGAAATGATGTTAAATGGAAGGTATTTAAACGATGACAGATTTATTCGTTTTTCATATTGTTTTGATGGGTTTTTAGGATTTCTTGCTAAAATCGGGAATTCATCACCATAAGCAGTAGCCCTAAGCCACAAAACAATAGCATCTTTATCACCTCTTACCAGATTATCAGGATTAATCGACTTATCCAATATCTTTCGTCTAACAATAGTATCAATCAAAAGATTGTCTTTATACATATTTGGCGATGCTATAAGATTTTCGTCAGATGCTGTTAGATATGCCACAGCAATTCTACCGCTTCTTAATGGACTATCTATTGGATAACACTTACCTTCAGATGGTAACGGGATAATATCATATTGAACATAGTCAGGAATACTACTTGGGTCAAAAGTCGAGAAAACCGAAACATTTTCATTCTTTTTCTCAGTTTCTTCAATTTTTGTGGCTTCTTCTACAACTTCTGCTAGTTTTTTATTAGTTTTTTCTATGTTTTCTTTTTCTTCTTCAATATAACCGATACCCTTTTCTGTACGTTTCTTAGGGTCAAATATAACAACTTCCTCGTCATCATTTATAATGACAGGTTTCTCGTCATCAACAAGTGATTTTAATTTTTTTGTGAAACGTTTTAATAATTTACCATCCTCAGCATTTGTTTCATTAATAATATCTGTTAGTTTTGTCAAATCCTTTTCTTTAAGCATTTTATCAGTAATACCTTTTTTCTTGAGATGGCGTTCGTATTTTTCAATTTCAAATTTAGACGCTTCACCGTATTTTGCATTACTTATTTCATTAGAACTAGCACCAAGATACATTTTACCCATCTGAGTATTCTCATCTTGTGCTGTACTTATCTTATCAATAATATCATTTGCACTATCGCTATCTTCACCTAAACGTTCAATTACCGTTTGTTTGGCATCTTCAAGCATTTCATTCTGCGCCTTTATAATCGCAAGTTGTTTTTCTCTTGATATTTTAATATTTTCTTTCCTTTTATCAGCCATAACATATAATTTATTTTAATTCATTTCTTCGGTTTCTTTCTTCATTAATCATTTGTTCGAGGTAGTCAATATCATCCATTGTCATTTTCTCAAGGACTTTATTTCTTATTTCACCACGATGTTTTTTCTCCCAATTATCACATGCCTCATTGATTTTGTTGATTGTTGAAATTTTATCGGACATATAGTCTTTTAATAACGTTTCACTTATGAGACTATTCTTTAATAATTGATAATATTCACTATTTTCAATCTCTTCGTCCGTGAGTTTTCGTTCATTTATTATTTTCACCATAATATTATTGCGTTACAAATATTATCCGTTCAACCAGAAAGACAAACTTTCGGTTGTTAACATATTCAAACATCTTACAATTCTTAAGGATTGCACACGACTTTGCATCATCGAATTTAATTTTCAAGTCTTTCTTTGATAACCCCATTATTTTCTCAGCATCAGTAAATTTGGGGCTGTTCATTATTTTACGACTTTCCCTGCCCCAGTTTTTTATATCACTCTCAAGGTCTGACAATTTCTCATCCCCAAGATGATACATGTTTATTTTTAAAACGAAAGGTTCCCCAGTCTGATAATATCTAATAAGTGTATCAATACTAGGTTCTCTATCATTCATATCATATAAATTAACCTTTGTTTCAGTAAAATAATAAACATTCTGTTTGTACTTTACATTCTCCTTTGTTATTTCATTAAGAGCAAGGTTACGACCAATACCTTTGCGGTTAAGAGTGTCGGTAATACCATCCTTGTATCTGTTATAACTTTCAATTACAAGTTTTGCATATTCTTCCTTAGTTATCTCCTTACCTTCATAGTTGTAATCAAGAATAGCATCGCCATAATTATATGGAACCAATAATGTATAACTTGACTCTTGTCTTCCTACTGCATTCATTTTTTTGAATATTTTATCTAAAAAATAAAATTAACAAATTCTTATATAAAAAACAATATTAATGTGGAACTTTTTTAGTTTCTTCAATACATAATCTCCGTTTAGCCTCATCAATATAGACTTTTAATAAATCAAACACTTTCTTTGGATTATTCTTAATATCATTTTCCCATATTCTTAAAAGTGGAATATGATGAATTGCACACCACCTATCTTTGATTGCATCAACTATTTTATTTCGCTGTTGCATTTTATTTAGTTTCATATTTTTCATTACTTCCATATTACCATGGTAAAAATCACCATCACACTCAATCAGAATACTTATCTTACTTGTAAGCGTATTTTGTTTTATACTTGTAATACCATTCTTGCTCTCCATAATACAAGACGGTTGGTCTGTTAGTACTATTGCAAAGTCATAAAACCTGCCTATTTCTTTAGCCTCATATTCATAAACGTATTTCAACCCTAGTTTATCAAGATATTCCCTTGCGAAAAATTCCTCCAATTTGGATGTACCATATTTCTGTTTTCTTTTACTTTGTAACGGTTTTCTTTTTGGTATCCGAGTTACCTTTCCGTTTCCTTTAATTGGTTGTGTCATAACTTTCATTTTTTTATTAAAAATTTTCTTTTCATGATAATTATATTGTAAGAAAAATATTTAGTGTTAATTTTAAAATTACGACATATTTAATAAAAAATAAAAACAAACTTCAATATGAAGACCAACAACGGAAAAAATATAATTAAAGAACTCAAGGAAATGGTTGAAAGAAACTCAAAACGTCGTTTAACCGTAGAAAATCTTATCATGGACGATAATGATGAATACGAAGAATATAATGACGAAGAATTTACTGATGAAACTTTTAATAACGAAGATACTCCGATTTCCGAACCACAAACTTCTGTTTCAACAAATCCTGAAATCGCAAGCACAATCACCAAGATAAGACAACTTTCCCTACAAGGTATGTCAGTTCTTGCTGATAACGTTACCGACCCAAATTATGAGGCATTGAAAAAAATATTGAATTTCTGTGACTCAACCATAGAAACAAAACAAAAAAACAAATAAACCGATATTTAATTAATGAATAACAAAAATAAAAATTGAAGATATGTCTGACCTTTTAATTAAAGCCCCGATTGAATATGAACTCCTAAGGAAAAATCGTTTCCTATTCCGCTTCCCTTCTGACCTTGGTATACAAGAATGGTGGGTTGCAAGTGGTTCAAGACCTCATTTCGTACAAAATAGCACCGATATACATTTTTTAAACACCCAGACTTATGTAATCGGTAAATATCATTGGGACACAATGCAAGTTACACTCCGTGACCCAATTGGTCCAAGTGCATCACAAGCAGTTATGGAATGGGTACGTCTCCATTCTGAATCTATCACTGGTCGTCAGGGTTACGCTTGTGCATATAAGAGAGATATTATTCTTGAAATGCTAGACCCAACAGGTGCTGCAATTTCACAATGGATTTTGAAAGGATGTATGATTACTGATGTAGGTTTCGGTGACCTTAGTTACGATAGTGATGACCTCGCAACTATAGAAATGACACTACAACCAGCTTACTGTATACTTTCATTCTAATCAAGCAAAATACTTTTCACGTTAAAAAGAGGTCAATTGACCTCTTTTTTTTTTTATCGAAATTGCACAAGAAGTCCCATTGCATTTATGTCGTGGGAGTCCATTGATAGTTTTAAAACTTAATATAAAAAAACCCCACCAAAAATTGGCAGGGTTAAGAATTTTCGTAAATTGTTTACAATTAACTCCATTGTACGCCCTGGGGAGTAACAATTGCTTCAATTGTGATATATTCTAACAATTGAGTTGGTTTAAAGAAGATTTTTGCAGGAAGTTCAAGTCTCTCACGAGCCTCTGGGCTATCATCAACTTCAATTTTATAATCAGTGATACCGCGATTCGACTTGATATTGTCGAGGATACCACTAACCACGCTCTTGAAAGTCTTAGCAGCAGTCGGGTCGTTCGGGTCGAAAATCAAACTAATACAAGCATTCTGGCAGAGTTTCTTAATGCGAAGCATCAATCTTCTCTTAGAAATACGATTCATTTGAGTTTCTTCAACCTGGAGATTCTTGTCACCCCAAATCTTATCACCCTCATTTGCGAATGAATTGATGAAATTGATACGTCCGTCATACAAGGTATCCTGTTCACCGAGTTTCAATTTCTTCTTAGGTCTTACACCACTAAGGTTACCACGGTTCCAACCAGCCGAAGCATACCAAGGATAAGCAATGTTGTCAGTATAAGCAATGCTGCGGCAAACATCACAAGTGATTGGTAAGTAAATGTACTGGCTGTTTACACTATCATAGTATTTCTCCCACGGATAATAAGTACAAGCATGACTGGTGTCAATACCACTATCTTCAAGGTTGAATACCGCATCTTCAGGCGTATACATTTCAGCTTCAGTATCATTAGCACCGAATGGTTTATCAGGTGTTGTTACTACATACAAAGCATCAGCTCTTTCTTCTTCAACCATTTCAATAACTTCTTCAACAAGTGATGGTTGATTTACATAATCAATACCAGGTGTTGCAAGAACGTTAATATCAACAGTCTTAGGATTTGAGAATTGCTTTATTGCAGCAAGGTATGCATAATAGTCGGAAGTAATTATCTTTTCTTCACCATCGAAACCAAATGCTTCAGGATTAGAAAGGATATTGAACATTGTTCCATGACCACTCGACTTATTTACATTACCTTTGTATTTGTTGTAACGATATTCATCGCTATTAGACCTTGATGTTCTGTAATAGTCCCAACCATCGAAACCACCATAGAAACAGCAAGTAAACTTACGATATTTCTTATCTTCGTAAATAGTATTCATCATTACGTCATAAGTACCGATTCTAGGTTCTTCACCTGCCGAAGTTGTTTCATTCTTTGAAACGGTTACCCATGAATAACCAGTAATACCATCAACAGTAACTTTCTGTTCCAACTCACCATCATAGATGTAGCCGTCAGCATCAGGTTTACCATTGAAAATACGTGCGTCAAGGTGGAATGCAGGAGTAAGTCCTTCGGGTATTCCATTGTATGCTTCGATACCCTTGTATTTCAACATATCTTCATCAATACCTGAAAGGTCTGAAAGACCGAAATACTGTTTCTTAATTCTTACATCTTCATCAACGGTTGTATTGTATTTGAAATAAGGCTGTGTCGGAATAACATCACCATCTTCACGTGGTGCATAAACACCAAGTCCGTTGTAGTTTCTTACTGGATAACCCAAGAAACCGCAAGGTACTGACAATCTAGTCTTGTCGTTTTCATTAACCTCAACAGTAACATATTTCGAAACTGTTTCATAGGTTTCATCGAACGAACCGATTCTCAAAGCGATGTAATTTTGGTCACCAGGAATAAGGTTAACACGTCCGTAACGTTCAAGAACATATGGATTATAGTCGCTGTCATTGAAATCTCTAATTACAACATCAAATACACCATCGTCTGGGTCAATATTTTCAATTGAAATCTTGATTTCAGTTTCAGAACCACTACCATCAGAGATTGTATGGAATCTGAACAATCTGTTGAGTTCAATATCTTCTGCCGAACCCTTTACTTCAGAAACAATCCAAGGAGTTGATGCATATCTGTATTGCTCCTTATAATTGTTGAAATCAAGTGTTACAGGATAAACATCATCATTGTTAAGATTAATGTAATACATGTCATCAGCAAGAACCTCAACCGTATTTCTGAAAATCCTAGAACTATCAACATCTTTATCGTAGTCGAAAGCAGTAAGATATTCAGTCGGATGATTAACATTAGTACTATCATCGAGTTTTGTAACCACCTTCTGATAACAATAATGAGTATGTTCATCAATGTCAAGTTTTACATATAACGGTGATTCAGTTGTAGGAACGTTTTCTTTATTGATATAGTTTTCAAATTGGGCTTTCTCCATTCCTGTATATTCATTCTTAACAGCGCCACTGATAGGTTCACTACACATATACCAAGCATATGAATTTGGAATATCATTGCAATCAATTTCCGTATATTCATATTCAATGTTTGAAACATACGAGCCATACATGTATTCAACCTTACCAGTTTCATTCATGCGACTTACAACAGTGTAAATATAACCAACCTTACCATCACCTTCAAGCCATGTAGTACCATTGTCGAATGAATAGTGTACAGGTATAGGTGAAATTACACCGTCATTTTCATAAACAGATTCGTTTGCACTATACAAATACCTCTTTCCAATTTCTTTCTTGGTAAGTACATTTTCAGGAATTGTCAGCAAGTCATTTACTGGTTTGAAATCTGGAACAATATAAACAACGGGGTATTCAACAAGTTCCTGATTGATTGCATTTATTTCACCAGTTTCAATAAGTTGTTCAAGTGAAAGGTCGTACAATTCTTCAACATAAATTTCAGCTTCGCCAACTTCTGGGTCACCACCGATTACATTATAGATATAATTCTTATCACTCTTATTAAGAGTAACTGAATATCTATGTACCAAATCTTCACCCGAATCAGACTTACCGTAAGTTACTTTAATAGTGAAAGTTCCGTAGTTGTTACCATCAATTGTAAAGTCACCAGTTGTTGTTGAGAAACCTGGGTTACACGAACTACCGAGTTTCAAACTCTTTGATGGTTCGAGTTCAACTTTCTTTGCATAGTATTCAATACCATCGTATTCGTAAATATCTTCGCAAATACCATTTTCAATGTCACTTTCATTTGGCGTTCTTACAAGAGTTGCTTTCTTGTGTTCACCTCTTGAACGTATAACACCGATTACTGTATTAAGATAATTCGAACACGGGTCTTCATCTTCCAATTGAATGTTAACCTTATAGGTTTTCTTATAGTAAGTGTAATAAGGTTCTGCTGTGTAATATATATACTTAGGTGTGAAAGTACTAGTTGTAGTTTCTTCCATGTCATTCTTGTTTATTGTTACAACAGCAAAATTTTCAGGTGTATAAGTTCCGCTAGTTGGAAAATCTTCAATTTCATTGAATGTTAATATGAAATATGTTGCACCTGCTGAAACTTTAATAACACCACTAGCCTGGTCACATTCAGCATCCATATATTCAAAGTCATTTGCTACCTTTTGAATTTTAGCGTATTCACTACCAGTAGCCTTTTCGTCAAACTTAACCATCCAATAAGTATCTTCTGTAGTTGTAGTGTTTAGTCTAACTACCAATGCACCTTCATTTGCAATAGTATCTATATCGGTACCAGTGAAATTCAGTCCTGCAAGTACTGTACCTGCAACACCTTCTGCATCGCCACTATTGATTATCTTTACATCAATTATGCTAGTACTAGGAACAACTCTCATGGTTTTACCTTCTGCTGGTTCAGGTATGGTTTCACCATCAATGAAAGTATTTTCATCATCATAGGTGCCAGTACCTTCTTCATAACAACTAGTAATCCAATTATAGCCATCCAATGTACGAACATAATCAGGGTCAATGTCTGTTACATTCGGTGCTTTAGGCATTTCAGCCTTTGAATTATAGGTTTTATCATCCCAATATGATGTTCCGCTTACTTCTGGTTCCTTTTCAAGTTCAGCATAATCATAGCCTGTATAAAGTTTATGCTTTGTTGCTGTAATAACCCATGCTGGACCAGCGTTCACACCACTGAGACCTAAAACTCTAACCACTTCGAGTTGCTGTGACTGTTCTAGATATGTCTTTGCGATATAAGGAAGTTCGTACTTCGGGTATTGACTTCCTCTGTATTTTTCAACAGAAGTACTACCGAAATATGTTTGGAACTGACGCCAGTTCTCAATTGTCATCGGCTGGAAGGCTGGACCACGAAGTGTTTCACCTGCTACACCCAAGGCTGTTATACCTAAGGATTTTGAAGCATAAGTCATATCAGTTTCACTAAAATAAACACCAGGGGAAGAATGTTTACGCCCTGTATTTTTTGTAACTGCCATATTCTATACTTTTTTATGAAATTATTATTTATTACAATATAAATATCAACGAGAATTTGAAAAATAACATTTCGGACGGATTTTTCCTGTCTATTTTGAAACTTCTTTATCTCTATGGTTATAGAGTGTACATATAACTACTATAGGTTATACTAATATATTATAAGTATATATTTATATAGGATAACTTATAAGACCTACCAGAAAAAATGCTATAAAAAAAACTTTATACGTCAGTATATATAAAGTTTTTTTTTTGTTATAGTCTTATTAAACTAAAGTAAAAAATAGTGGCTTTTTTGATACAACCAAATTTTTTTGAAATTTTTTTTAAACAATTTTTTCTACAAGGGTTAATTTTGAAGGTATCAATGGGTCGAACTGTTTAATAATCAATTTTATACTACTACCTTGAGGAAGTAAAAATATTTTTTTATCTGGTTTCAAAAGGTCATTATCAACATATAATTTAAACCATTTGATATTTTCTGCTTCAACATCACATACGTTCATATCAAAGTCCATATCAAATGAAACTTTATTTGTGTTTGGCGGAAAGAAAATCTCCATTTCTTCAAAAGCCTTACCTTCTTTTTCATATTCAACAAATTCGACTGATGGTTTCCTTTTGCGTCTTTCAACTATTGGGTCTAATAATATTTTTTTCGGATATTTCTTTACTTCAAAATCCTCTCTACGAATTATATATGCCCTTACTTTGAAAACCGCCGCTTGGATAAAGAATTTCCTATCGTCAATCGAATATTGTGTTTCATCGCTAATTTCTTCAAGTAACATTGGTAGAAAATGTCCGTTTACCTCAAGGTAACACTGCAAGGATTTGAAAAGATTGTTTATTATAATATTAAAAGTGTTCAGTTTCTCATATTTTGAAGTTACAACCGCTATCATATAGTCAAGGTCGACAGTAAAAGGTTGTTTCATTGAATAAATTTCATAAACTTCATTACCACTATCCTCAAGTACTGTCTTAACTTTCAATGTATATTTTCTTTCTCCAGGAATATTCCGACTATCACCAATAAGGCTTCCCTGAACAGGTGAATTTCCTCTTGTAACGGTTTTAAAGTTCATCAAAAGATTTCCATCCTTATCAGTGTGTTCCCATGTCTGTGAATATTCAGAAAAGCGCTGATTGCTATATAAAGTGAATGTTGGTGCTTCCTTACCTTCAGAATCCGTAAGTTGAATATTATCTTCAACAAATTTAATCATTGCTTTATCTATGTCTACGTATTCAAGTGGTTGTGGAAAATCACTCTCACCATCAAGAATCTTAAATTGATTCATATAACGTTTTATGTCGCCATCGTAATAATGGTTGAGGTCTACTTTTGTTATATTGTTTCTATTTGATTTCATGTCAATTAAATTCCTTTAAATTCTTCATCAGTAACAGGTGTAGCCTGAATTATTCTATAAGCTGGTCTATATGCTCCTACATGTGATTGATTACTATAGTTAATTTTTCCATCATCAGTAACGACAAAGTAAGCCATCCTATTATTATCAGCCAAAACACCCAAATAATCACCTCTTTTAATATCACATCCGTATTTTTCAAGTATTTTAGGCATTGTGTAGACAGTTAAGTTACCACTTATTGCATATACACCATTCTGACTTTTGGTATCATATGATTTTAATTCTGAATCCTTAATTTCATACATACATGGTATTTCATGAGGCATTTCGAATCTGATTTTGTCAACTGCATCCTTATATATGTCATCGACATTGGTCTTAACCCTATCAACTTCATACACTACAACCGTCTGGTTTAAATCCTCCTCCATATAACCCATAACAATATCGGTTTCGAGTTCAAAATCGTCCTCGGAATAGAATAGATTGTTCCTATTCACTGGTAATCTATTGTTGTTCGGCATAAATAAAACTTTTTTTAATAAATATTTGTAAATTCAAAACAAAACCACTATCTTTGCATTTACAAAAACTATACTTATCATGGCGGTAGATAAAATTACAAAAGCGTATGACATTGTAAAGTCGTATAACGGCGAGAATAATCTTATCCGTTACTTAAAATTCAAATATGAGAGAGGAAATCTTATATTGGATGACTTTACAATGAATTACGTTATAAAAAACGAGAAATATGTTCCTCAGGAAATAAATAAGACAATCGGTATCACTGATTATTGCGGAGAGAAAATGAAAGAGAAGTATAATATTGATTTCAAGCCAAAGAAAATCCGCATCTCAAAGGTTATTGGTGAAATAAATGATTGTTATCATTGTTATGTTCAGTATCGCCAATCGGTAGAACCACAATTAATGTATATTTCAAAAAAAAGTCTGCTTAATCCGCTTTTCACAGTCAATATTGACGATATAAATGTTGATTTTGATAAGTACGATGCAATGACTCCTGGTAGATTTATAAAAGAACATCAAAAGGTGGGTGTTAGATTTTTATTGGGTAATAAAAAGTGTGTTTTGGCGGACAGTATGGGAACGGGAAAAACGACTACATGTATACTTGCTGGTTTAGAAACACTTGCAGAACATATACTTATCATTACAACTGCTTCATTGAAGTCAACCTGGAAACGGGAGATTGAATTATATGAAGACCCATCCAATATAACGGTTATAAACGGTTCGAAATGGAGCGATGTTAAGAAATTTACAATCATCAATTATGATATTGTCCAGAATTTTTACGAAGTCGCAACAGAACCGCTTTATGAAAATATAGAGGTGAAAGATGTAAATGGTAATGTCGTGGAGGTGTTAAAGACACCAGTAATGGTAAAATCCAAAACAAGTGGTGAAATGGTTCAAAAACAAGTGAAAACACGTAACAAAGCCAAAATTAATGAAGCATTGATGAAATCACCTTTGTTTTTGAATAATTTTGACTGTGTGATAATAGATGAAGCACAGAAACTTTCAAATAACGGGTCAATTAGATACAAAACAATATCGGATTTTCTACAGAAAAGTAAGCCGTCGTATATTTTTCTCGCCACTGGAACACCATTAACCAACCGACCGATAAATCTTTATCATATTCTGAAATTAATAAATGCAGATATAACAAGTGATTACAAATATTATGTAAGGGAGTTTTGTGGCGGTAAGGAAATACATCTTAAAACTGGAGAGACTGTAATGGTAATGAATGACGCCACTAATCTGGATGAACTTCGAGAAAAAATCAAACACATATATATTAGACGTCTTGCTTCGGAAATAGGTGAAATGGTAGAAAAGAAAGTTATTACAAAACGATATGACCTTACCGAAAAACAGAAGAAGGAATATGATAAACTATGGGATGAATATCAAGAAGCCCAGGAAAATCTTGGTAATGATAATACTGAGGAATATCGCCAATTAGTCGAAGGTATGATTGTGAGACAATTTCTTGCGAAAGAAATGACAGCGAATACCATAGATATGGTAGATGAACTGATTGATGAAGGTGAAAAGGTTGTTATAATGACAACATTTCAGGAAGAGATGGATATACTCGCAAAACACTTTGGTAAAAAATGTGTTTGTTATAACGGAAAGATGACAACAAAGGTGAAGGATAAAGCACAGGATGAATTTCTAAATAACCCTAAGGTAATGGTTTTCATTGGAAATGTTATTGCAAGTGGTGTTGGTCTTTCTCTTCCGAACGCGAGATTCTTAATCTTTAATTCCTATGACTGGGTGGCGGCTAATAATAAACAAGCTGAGGATAGGATATATCGTATTACACAAACGCGCGATATTCAATGTATATATCAATTATTTACTGATTCAATAAGTCAAGATATGTTTGACAAGGTTATTTATAAGGAATTAATTATGAATACTACAATAAAATCAGAAAAGGAAAAATAACATGGATTTGGAAAAATACGGAAAGTTTCTTTCTGATGGTAAAATTGATGAGGATAACGCAATGAAAATAATAGAAACCACGATAGGTGGCAAATGTTACCCAGTCTCAAAGGATATTGATATTACTTGTCATACCGACTTCTTATGGGAAAGTCCGAAAGGTTATTTATGTTCCGTTGATAAGAAAATGCAGAAGAAAGTTTCAAGAGGCGATGATAATAAATCAAATACAATGACTTGGATAGAACTTGTAAACAATAGCGGTTTGCCTGGTTCGGCGACTTGTCAGGTAGAGAATCTTGCAAAATATAATATAACTGTCAGTGAAGCCTACGATTATCTTATGTTAGAAACAAATATCGATTATCTTTTTCTACAAAGAAAGAAATTAACTGATTTTTTATATGATAAAGTTGATATGGGTAAAGTAGTTTATGAAAACCCGCGAAAGCCATATATACCTTATCAAAGAAAAAAATACGGGCATAAAGATATAAATGTTCTGACTCCTAACGAAGATTTAGAGAAAATTGCACATTTCACAATAACAAAAACAAACGAAATATAAACCATGGACGAAGAAAATAACCTTAAGATAATTTATATATCATATATCGGTACAGATGTGGATGGTCTGAATGTTTATCACTTCCTATTATCTGATGAACCTGACAAAGTATATTCGGAGGACTGGGGTGAAATCCCAGCAGGAAATATCAGAAACGATTTGTTAATACCTGATAATTCACAATATCAATATATCAAAGAGTTAAAGACTGACTTAAACCTTGTATTAGCACAAGATAATAATTGTTTTTCTATGCAGGATTGTCGTGACCATGTGGTTTGTCTTGCTTATGAAGATATTAATGGATATGAGGAATATCCCGAACCTTATAGAATAGTAATCCAGTTTGGTGATTACATTGATGATATTGAAAATATGCTGAACGAAAGAGGCTATGATTTAAAGTTCGTGGACTAAAAACAAAAAACCCCGACTAGTGTTACCACTAATCAGGGAAAAAGAAAGGAGGCTATGGTTTTCGTTTTTCTTTTATTCGTTTTTTGTTTGTTTTTCCATGAATGCTTTCAAGGTTTTATCTACAGCTTCGCTAATAGTTGATTTTTTAAACCTTGGTCTTCTATTGTTTTCATTAACCATTCTGTAGTCATCATCCTCAGCATCATAGTTGTTATACTTTTCCTTCTTATAAGGGTTCATTTTGCGTTTCTTTCCGTCACCGAAAGATTTATTATCACAATTTCCACCCTTGCACTCTCTGTTGTGCTTAATTTCTTCAACAGCCTCGTTAACAATTTTAGCGAGAGTCTTTTCGGTAATTTTAATACTCATATTGTAAAAGTTTTATTTTGTTATTTTGTTAAATAAATAGTTGGTTTTTTTCAAAAACAATTACATATTATAAAAAAATAATTTATAAAAAATGAGTGTAATCTTTAACAAGTACTTAAATAAAATCGACCATACATGGTATGATTCAAGTAATGTAAAATATAGCGAATGCTATGATACAGACAATAACGATATAACACTGAAAGTGGTATTTGGTGGCGGTCGTGCATATATCTACAAAGGTGTTTCTAAAGACGATTATATGCAATTCAGAATGGCTGAATCAAATGGTAAAGTTTTTAATGAGTGTATTGTAAAAAAATACAAAGGCGTAAGACTTCCAGACATCAGCATGGATGAACTTGAAAAGAAAAAAGAAGAGATGATTTCAGAAAGTGCTGATATGTTAAAAACCATTGGCGATATGGCTGATAATCCAAAATACGATTACTGTATTGAAACTAATGAAAGTGATGGAACGTTCAGACTTACATTTAGGGATAAACCGATATTCGAAGGGGTTGAAGAACATGTGTCTATTACACGCCTGTTTGCTGCCATGGGGTTAGTTTATTGCATGAAACCGATGGAAACCCCATTATCAACTGAAACTGATTTTGAAACCAAACCTATAGTTTGATTGTTGTTTTTTTAAAAACATATATATTTATACCTCAAAAGTCTAACCATTGAATGGCAGATAGATTAGTAAATACGCTTGACGAAGGTACTTTATCTAGTCTGGCGAAAAAGAGGAGGCATTCATTAACACTCATACGGAATTTTAAGAATTTCGTACATATTGATTTTGGATATGCTGATGACGCATTTATTACATTTATTGCATTACTTTTAAAAATGCGACAGGGTAGTATTGATAGTTTTTATGACCTAATCGTCCCGTCAGATAAAAGTTTTACTATACGAATTCGATTATCAAATCATCCATCACAGCCTGAATGTTGGAAACGTCATGACGGCGGAGGACGACCTGACATGTATGTTTCAATATGGTTAGGAAAATTTCTTGGTAGGGCGGCGAAGAAAGAGAGAAGTTCTCATCCCTTAATTTATACTGTTAACGAAATACCAGTAATAGAATATGGTTTTAATGAAAGGTTAATAGATTCAGACCAACTCAAATTTGATTTTATCGAATGCATTGAGAACATTTTTTCAATAACCGAAATCCCCAATTACAATTCAAAACGCAAGAATAAAAGAAATGGTGCATATAAACCACAGAAAAAAATAAAATAATTTTGTGGTTTATAAAATTTTGATTATTTTTGTCGAAAATATTTTTTTTATGTCAAATAAATTTAAGTTTATAGATTTATTTTGTGGTATCGGGGGCTTTCATATTGCGATGAAAGCACTTGGTGGCGAATGTGTTTTTGCTAGTGACATAGATGATAAGTGTCGTATCAATTATGAACTGAACTATGGCATCAAACCATTTGGAGATATTACAAAAATAAATGAAAAAGACATTCCTCAACACGATGTTTTATGTGCAGGATTTCCATGTCAGACTTTTTCAAAAGCAGGAAATAGATTGGGATTTCTTGATAAAACAAAAGGTACTCTGTTTTTTGACGTGTTAAGGATAATGAAAGAATGCAAACCGAAATATGCTATTCTTGAGAACGTAAGAAACCTATTGTCGCATGATAACGGAAATACATGGAAAATTATACATGATTCCCTTATTGATATTGGGTATCAAGTAGATGACGAACCGATAATCTTCAGCCCACACTATATTGGCATTCCGCAACATAGGGAAAGGGTTTTTATTCTTTGTACAAGAAACGACTTACCTAAAACTGTTTCAAGTGTTTTGAAAAATTGGAAGGATAAAAATGTTAAATGTACGATTGATAGTGTTTTGTTGGATGACGATGAAATTTCTGATATATCAAAATATAAGATAAGTAATAACGACATAGAAATACTCAAAATATGGAATGAATTCATACAAAATATAAAGTGTGAAAAATTACCATCATTTCCTATATGGTCGTCGTATTTTATTGATGAAGATAATGGTGTTTATCCAGATTGGAAACGAAAATTCATCGATAATAACATAAATTTATATAAAACAAACAAAGTATTTATTGATAAATGGTTAGTAAACGCTAAAAAATACAAATCGTTTGATGGCGCAAAGGCTAAATTAGAATGGCAGGGCGGTCAGACAAAGACACCAAACATATTTAACCAATTAATACAATTTAGACCATCTGGAGTAAGAGTCAAACGGAATGATTACTTTCCTGCTTTAGTAGCAATAACACAAACATCAATAATTGGTAGCAGATTAAGATACCTAACGCCGAGAGAATGCGCAAGACTTCAAGGTTTTCCTGACACATATGTTTGTAGTCCTAATGACAGAGATGCTTATCGACAATTCGGCAATTCAGTAAACGTAGAGGTTGTAAAATTAATTGGTGAAATTTTATTTCGATAATTTATAGTGAATTATGGAAGAAGTGCTAGTATCATTATTGGACAATATTCTTGGTGAACACGAAAAGGAGAGTGGCGACTGGTATAGTTACAATTGTCCCAAATGTGCTGAAAATGAGGGTATAGATTGTGACCATAAAGGTAATCTTGAAGTAAATGTCTATGAAGGGTGGTGTCATTGTTGGAAATGTAATTACGCTAGTGATATTTTACGGCTTATAAAACCTTATGCAACAAAAGAACAATATGACGAATATGTATATAACCTTAAACTTATAAGGGATAGTTCGCTATATGAGCTTAATGGTACAAACAGTAATACCATAATTGAAAGAATGGTTGATGTAACGTTACCAGACGGATATAGTGAGATTACAAAGGAAACAACTAATGATGCAGTTGAATATTTGTTTAAAAGAGGTATTGGGTTTGATATTATCAAGCGTTTTAATATTGGGTTTACCAAGAATAGTTCGGAAGCATTCAATAGAATTATTATACCGTCATATAATCGTTTCGGGTCATTAAATTATTGGGTTGGTAGAGACTATACAGGTAAATCCAAACTAAAGTACAAAAATCCAAAAGTTGAGAAACGAGGGTTTGTATTCAATGAGTGGCTGATTAATTGGTATGAACCCGTAACACTTGTCGAGGGTCCGTTTGACCATATTGTCATACCCAATTCAATACCATTATTAGGTAAAACTTTAAACGAAGAATTTGCTACATTTGATTCGTTATTAAGATTCAGTCGCGAAAGAATTAATATTTTACTTGATGACGATGCTATTGCAAATGCAAGAAAAATGTATAAGTTCTTAAATTCGTATGAAGAATTGAAAGGCAGGATTCGCATTATCGAATGTCCGACTGGATATGATGCTTCCGATATTTATCGGGAATTCAAAGAAAAGGGCGTTGCTGAATTATTAAGAACAGCAAAAAAAATTGATGAATTTGATTTATTGAACATAAAATGATAGTAGAAATTGAAGACCGTTTATATAAAAAGATTGACGAATGGTGTAAATCCATCCCGATGGATACACCAACGTATATCAATAATGTTTTAAGAAATAAGATTGACTTAGATATGTATGGAGACTTAAATGAAAAACTCAACACTAAAAAAATAACAAAACATAATGATGATATTGTCACTACTGAAGTAAAAATAAATGAAGTTACAAATGTAGTGGAAAATGTTGAAACATTGACACCATCAATTAATGATGACGATAATTTTATGGATGATGAACATAAATCCAAACAGAGAATAATAAAAAGACGTACAATTAAAACTAAATAGTGATATGACTGATATAAAACCGACCGACAGAATTTTGTATGACCTGCACATGTATCAGGTTGACTTTAATGAAGAAAAGATAAAGGAACTTAAAGGGAAAATCGCAAACAAATATGGTGTTCCGTTAAAAAATGTAAGTATTAATTTTACTCCAATTACCATAAACGAAAAAGGTGAACAAATATCAATCGCCTCAGAGATAATTGATAATATACAAGACCCGTCTTTCCAGGTCGAATTGTTCAAAGAGTATATTAAAAATAAGGAAATAACCGATGTCGATTTCGATGAAATTATAGCAATTGACAATAAGATTAATGCCTATATTGATTATGACCAGTATTCAAAATATAAATCTTATAAATTCAAATATGTAAAGTGGAGTAATTACCTCTCATATGGACCAGACAATTATTTTGATTTTACTAAATTACATGGTTTGGTGTTACTTAAAGGTCAACCAGAGAATCAATGCGGTAAAACAACATTTGCAATTGATTTACTAAGGTTTGCTTTATTTGGCAAAGCTGAAAAATCCCCGACACTTGATAGTGTTTTCAATATTTATCTTCCTGAAACAACTGAGGTGATTGTTGAGGCTGGTATTGAGATAGAAGGTGTTGATTATATAATTAGAAGAACCGTAACACGTCCCGCTCTTAAGAAACGAACTGAGAAAAGTAAGTGTAAACAGAAACTTGAATATTACAAGTCTACAGAAAACGGAATGGAGATTATTTCCAATTGCGAGGGTGAGAATACTGCTGAGACCAATAGTGTTATCAGGGAATGTGTGGGTAATGTCGACGATTTCAATCTAGTAATTTCAGCAACGTCATACACACTTATGGATTTGCTTAGAATGGGTAATACTGACAAGGGAAAAGTGTTTTCAAGATGGCTTGGATTATTAAGCATTGAAAAGAAGGAAGAAATTGCCAAGAAGTTATGGAAAGAAAATATAACTCCGTCACTGTTATCTAAGAAATATGATATAAATGTTCTAAAACGTGAGGTTGAGGATTTCAAAACTTGTATTGAAAATTGTGAAAGTGAAATCAAAAACTTAGAAAATAGTATAAATCAGTTAACAAAAGACATTGATACGAATACTAAGGATAGGGATAATGTCATAGACAAACGCAAGGCTATAAAAAAAGAACTTGAAAAAATTGACATAACCACCCTTGAAAATCAGATTGATTTAAAAAACAACGAATTGACTGCAAAAAGAGGTGAGTTTAAGGTATTAAAAGAACAATATATGTTAGTCAAGGATAGTGTCTTTGATTTGGAGGTTTATGAAAAGACTCTCAAGTTATTGGATGAAAAGAAGAAGAAAAAGTCCGAATATGAATTATCCAATGCTGAGATAAAAACCAAGATTTCAGTGTTAAAAGAAGATAATAACCGAATAATAAAACTGATGGAAGGCGGTATATGTCCTACCTGCGGTCAAAAAATTGATGCTGATTTGCAAAATGACAATATCAATACAAACAACAATAAAATAAATGGGCTGATTGCTAATGGTACGGCAAATAAAAAAGAAATCGACAAAATTGATGCTGAGTTAAATAAGATAAACAATGACATCAATAATATGGAGATTAAACGCAATGAAGTCAACGAGAAACAAAAGTTAGAATTGAAACTCACTGCGCTAAAAACAAACATCGAAAACATTAAACTTACCTTAGATACGATGACCCGTCAAAAAAAAGACATCGAAGAGAACAAGGAGAGTATCCGTTATAATAATGAAATCGACCTTAAGGTGAATAATTACAATATTACAATTCAAACCCTCACTAATACAAAGAACACTAAAACAACAGAAATTGCAACACAACAAGGTAATATCAAATATTATAACTTGGAGATTAGCAAACGAAATGATATTATTTCTAAAATTGCCGAAGAGGATAAAATTGTTAAAAACTGGACACTCTATCAAGAGTTGGTCGGTAAAAATGGTATAATCAAAGTAGTACTAAAAAAAGCGTTGCCGATTATTAATAACGAGGTAGCAAGAATACTTGATGGTCTTTGTGATTTTGAAGTGAAACTTGATATTGATGAAAAGAATAATGTTGCAATTGATTTAATAAGGGATGGACAATCCTTGGATATGGGTATATGTGCATCTGGCTTTGAGGGTACATTCGCATCCCTGGCATTACGTTCGGCATTAGCGGGTATATCATCAATCTCCAGACCAAATTTCTTGTGTCTTGATGAGGTGGATTCAACAATATCATCCGCTAGATACGATAAACTTACCGAATTATATAAAAGAATCCTCTCCAACTATCAATTTATTATTCATATTGTCCATAACGAACTACTTACTGATATACATGATATGGTTATAAGTGTAGTTAAGGAAGGTAATGTTTCAAAAATTTTATAAAAGACTTGAAAAAAATTTCAAATTATATTATTTTAAGGGAATATTAAAATGATTTTTTATGAGCGAAGCTAATGACAATAATAGTATAAGTTTATATTTTAAGGATATAGATGGAATAACACATTTAAAACGAAACGAAGAATATGAACTTGCACAACGAATACAGGATGGTGACGAAGAAGCATTGAACAAACTCGTGACTTCGAATCTTAAATTTGTTGTAATGATAGCAAAGGAATATACTAAATATGGCGTTCCTCTGTCAGATTTGATAAGCGAAGGTAATATCGGACTTATTAGAGCCGCTAAAAAGTTTGATAAAACCAAGGGTGTCAAGTTCATATCATATGCAGTATGGTGGATTAGAAACTCACTCAACGAATGTGTTAATCTTTATAAGACCAAGGCTAGTGTTGTTAATATAGACTTAAATGGTCAGGATGAATACAAACTTAAAGGTGGCGTGATAAACCAAGCATTTGAAGAAGATATTGTTCAGAATATTAGTAGCAAGGGGGCGGTTGATAACCTATTAAAATGTCTAAAAGAGAGAGAAGTAAAAATTTTAAGTCTTTATTTTGGCTTATATGGTGAGAAGGAACAAACACTAAATGAAATATCAGACACCATGGGCATCACCGCCGAGAGAACAAGACAGATTCTACACACTTCATTAAACAAACTTAAAGTTAATGCTTTGTGTAGTTCTGATTTTAAAACGCTGAAAGAAATGTCCAATTAAGAATATTTATAAAATACGAAAATAATATGGCAAGAAAGAAAAAAGAAGAAACAAATGGAAGCCTAGTGGCTGAATTTATCGGTACAAATAAAGGTAAAACCACCAAGGATAAAGGTAAGACCGCACCCAAGAAAAATATTCCTAAAAAAATCGTGGGCGAGTTTGACCGAAAACTTGATGAAACTACTACGGAACCTATAATGTCAAAAAACAAAGTGGTCGAAAATGAACTTGAAGTCTTAAACGAAACGATAAATGATATTTTGGATAATGATATTGAACAAACACAACCATTGGAAGAAACTATCACCATTGACACAAAAGTACCGCAGACAAGTACCGAAAAAATAGAGAGCAATGAAATAATAGAAGAAAACACTGACCAGAAACAAAAAAACGAAGAAATACAAAAACCCAAAAGGACAATGCAGGATGTCTATGGTTATTCGCATATGGGTTGGTGTTACGATTAATATAAAAAAATATTTTTAAAACATGGGTAGTGAAAAAGATTTTGAATACGCACTTGAATGCCTTAATGAAATTAGACGTATTAAGGATAAAATTAATGAAGGTACAACCTCAGCATACAAGTACTTCCTCAATGAAGGTGTAGAACAATCAAATAATGATGCTGTACCATATTCAAGAGAAGATGAACTTCTCTCTTCTATAATGGAAACAGCAAAAACACAATTCGGTGCTGATTTTTCCAAATACAAACATCCGATGCTTTATTATCCAAAAGATGGCGATATTACCTTAAGTGGTGATGTATCCGACTTAAATGGTGTAAAATTCCAGTTCAGATACAAGGATTCGTCAGGTAATGGTTGTTATTTGTTTATTGATTCAAAGGGAAACGATGGTAACGGTTCTTCTTCAAGTTTCATACAATTAAGTGACGAAACCATAAAGAAACTCAATATAATTAATGGTGTATTTAAAAACTGGAAACGCTCGCTTGCAAGTGCTGAAGATATTAAACCAATGTCATTGAAAAATGATAATGACAATATGGTACCAGGCGATGATATTGACTAATATATTGTGAAGACCTAAAAATTCTCTTTTCGGCTTTTTTGTTGAAAAGAGTTTTTTTAATATTTATATATAAAGAAACATAAAATGAATAAAGTAAACAAAATATTACGTCAAGCCATCAATGAAGAAATCTCAAAGAGAGAAGTTGAAGACTTAATTAATAGTGAGTTCGAGAAAAAGATGAAATCAAAAGATTTTGAACGTCTAATTAATCGTATTACTGCCGATGCTCTAGGTGAATTCTTTGATAAATTATGGATGAAGAAACAGTTCATAAAGGATTGTATAAAGAACTAAATTTAGAAAGAGATGAAAAATATTACGACCAATAGACCCCTATTGACCGAGTCGGCGGTAGACCGTGCCATTGATACCATGATACAACGCAACCTGCCCGACAATGCCAAAGGTTATATGGAAATCCCGATAAACCAACTTGCAAAAGAACATCCTGAGATATTGAATAATGTGGCGTTCAACCAAACACCAGAAGTCATGGAAAAATACGGTGGTTTGAAACTGAAGGATTTCATCAGAGTGTCAATTATGCAGATGTTCGATATTGGACAAGGTAAAGGACCCAAGAAATACATGAGGGGTATTTTCCGAATAATGCTGGATGAGATAAAATGTCTCCGCAACCCCGACATGAACCAAATCAACCAATTGAAAAACGATGTGATGTATATAATGCAAGCGTCACAGAACGGCACAGACCAAGAAGCGGAAAATATGGATGACAACCTCAATGGTTGGTCATTGTCTAAAATAAACCAAACATTTAGGGAGAAACGCAAGAAATTCTTTGCATCAATAAGGGACAGATTAAACGGAAAAAGTTTCAATGACAAACCAAGATACCGCAAAGTAGTAATAAATACACATGAGGATGCGATGAAATACGCAAACTATGTTGAATGGTGCATTACATTTGATAATTCAAGTAATTACGATTCATACACGCAAGGAGGAAGGCGTTTTTATATATTTCTCCGTGATGGCTTTGAAAATGTACCACAGCAGATGGGTGAAAATTGTCCTTTTGACGACTATGGTATGAGTATGGTGTCGGTATTGGTTGATACGGATGGTAATATAAACATAATTACCACAAGGTGGAACCATGACCATGACGGTGAATTAAACCCACCTTCACCTGAACAGGTTGAAATGGTTATGAATTTAATGGGTGTTAATTTATATAGGGAATGCCCCCCTTATACTAAAGAGGAACTGAAGTCAATGGGTATTATCCCGTTTGAAGATGTCCCCGAACTGCTTGCACAGGGGGTTGACCCCAAGGAGATATTCGATAGGCTTTATGATTTCCACGAAGGATTCGCAAGGGTTGAGTTGAATGGCAAATACAACTTCCTCACCTCAGAAGGTAGGTTGTTGTCACCTAATCAATGGTTCGATTATGCTAGTGATTTCCACGAAGGGTTCGCACTGGTTAAGTTGAACGGCAAAAGTAATTACCTCACCTCAGAAGGTAGGTTGTTGTCATCTAACCAGTGGTTTGATTGGGCTGGTGATTTCGTTGAAGGGTTCGCAAAGATTAAGTTGAACGGCAAATGGAATCACCTTACATCAGAAGGGCAGTTGTTGTCACCTAATCAATGGTTTGATATGTCTAGTGATTTCGTTGAAGGGTTCGCACGGGTTTATTTGAACGGTGAACACAACTTCCTCACCTCAGAAGGAAGGTTGTTGTCACCTAACCAGTGGTTTGATGGAGGTGGTTATTTCCACGAAGGTTTCGCGGGGGTTAATTTGAATAATAAAAAATATCTTCTTCGTAGAGATGGGTG